>Ga0155525_116_pt1 | contig 32435 bp, 32 predicted proteins | sample RifCSPhighO2_12_FD_107182 | JGI IMG/M metagenome (GOLD analysis project Ga0155525, IMG submission 107182) | Gammaproteobacteria bacterium RIFCSPHIGHO2_12_FULL_41_25 | reverse complement strand
CAATTTGTTAAAAATGAATTTATTTCTTGCAGAAACAGGCGGGGTCCATATAAGAAGCACGCGCGTAGTGTTGCAACGCAACACGGAGCAAGTGCGATGTTAAACATATGGATTCTCATCACTCACACCCTTGATGATAATCGGCACACCCGTCAAGTGAAAATGTTCGCGAAAATAATTAACGAGATATTGTTGATACGATCTCGGCAAATGATCTACTTGTTTTCCGTGAACGACAAAACACAGTGGTCTACGCGAGCCTACATGTGCAAAACGCAATTTCACGCGTCGCCCACTCACGAGCGGCGGTTGATGTGTTTCTGCTGCCTGCATCAAAACGCGCGTTAATTCTGATGTTGAAAAATCTTGATTGAACGACTGTTCAATTTCATCCGTTGCATCATACAATTTTCCGACACCGGTACCATGCTTTGCTGAAATAAAATATCGTCTCGCAAATTCAACAAAGGGTAATTTACGATCGACCGTATTTTTAAAATGTTCACGCGCATCTTCATCCATGTTATCCCATTTATTGAACGCAAGAATGAGCGGTTTTCCGGATTGCAAAACCAATCCAAGCAAACGCGTATCTTGATCAGTCACGCCTTCACGCGCATCCATCACAAAAATAACAATGTCTGCCGCTTTCATCGCCTGCATTGCTTTAATCACCGAAAAAATTTCAACTTGACCTGTGACTTTGGTACGACGACGAATGCCGGCGGTGTCAATCAAGGTATATTTTTTTTGATGATGCTCAAAAGGAATGGAAATACTGTCACGTGTTGTGCCTGGGCGATCTAACACCAACACGCGCTCTTCTCCCAGTATTCGATTAATCAAAGTGGACTTGCCTACATTGGGTCGGCCCAAAATGGTGATCGTTGTACGCGCTTCACTTCCAGTCGCTTCAGTGCTTTCTGTCGGAAAATCCTGCAGCAATTGCGAAAACATCGTTTCAATGCCACGCCCACTTTCTGCGGAAATCGCAAACACAGTTTTAAATCCTAACGCGTAAAATTCGCTGTTCGCAATTTCTGTCAATTCGCGATCCGCTTTATTCACCACTAAAATAATTTTTTTATCGGAATGAGGGCGCAAACGTTTAGCGATAGTTGCATCCGCGTGAGAAACACCAGCTTTCGCATCGACAATAAATAAAATCACATCAGATTCTTGAATCGCCAAATCCACTTGCGTTTCTGTCATCTGCGCAATTTCTGGATCATCGGATTCAGCAATCCCGCCGGTATCCACAATAATAAATGAGCGATCATTCATCACTGCTTCAGCGTAGTGCCGGTCACGCGTAATGCCGGGCGTGTCGCCAACAATGGCAGCGCGTGATCGCGTGAGAAAATTAAATAACGTTGACTTGCCAACGTTGGGGCGACCGACGATAGTGAAAACGGGTAACATAATCTACTGTGCCAATTGTTTTTGTAATAACGCTTGCGCGGGTGCCACAGTGGAAAGCGCATCATACGCTTTTTGATACGCACGTTGTGCATCGGCTGCATTGTGCAACTGCGTATAGGCATCTCCTTTCACCCATTCGATCAACGGCAAAAACGATTTGTCTTGTACGGTATTTAATTCAGTTAACGCTTCCTGACTTTTTTTCTCTGCAATTAAAATTCTGGCGGATTGAATGTGTGCAATCTGCAACAATCGTGGCTCTTTGCCATTTTCCATCACCCAACGCAACTCAGCAACGGCTTGCGGTAATTGATTATTCGCAACCGCCATTTTCGCCGCCAGCAATGCAGCCAAACTCGCATACGGCGAATTTGAAAAATCTTTTTTCAACATCGCAATGCCGCCTTGCGCCGTTGTTGTTTCGTGATTTGTCTCTGCAACCAATGCGGATTGATAAATTGCTGATGCATTGTCTGTCATGTGACGCTGAATTTTTTGCCAATAGCGCCAAGCAAATCCGATGAGCAAACCAATCACAACAGCAATCGCAATATATTTTCCTGTCTCGTCCCACCATTTTTTGATGGATTCCATTTGTTCTTTATCAGAAATATAACCGTCCATTTTCATAACCTCGATTAATTCGCGACGCCGCCGCGCTGCATATTTTAAAAAAACACTCGTCATACCGCGGCTTGACCGCGGTATCCAGACTGGACCCCGCGATCAAGTCGCGGGGTGACGAAGACCGCCTAACAATAAAAACAAATCTTTTTCAGAAATCGTTTTTTGTTCCGTCGTTTTTAAATTTTTCACTGTCACTGTTTGCGCGCGTAATTCATTTTCGCCCACAATCAGTGCTTGTGCGGCACCACTTTTATCCGCACGTTTTAATTGTGTGGCAAATTTTCCAAAGCCGGCATTCATTTCAATGCGCAGTGCAGGAAATTGTGTGCGAATTTTTTCGCACAACGCTAATACATGTGATTCTGCAGCTTCATCCATTATCACGTAAAAATCAGGAGAAAATGACGACGAAAATTTTTGTTGCATTAATAAAACCAATCGCTCAAGACCCATGGAAAAACCGACTGCGGGAGCAGCTTTTCCACCAAGCGCTTCAACCAATCCATCATAACGCCCACCGCCACACACTGAACCTTGCGCACCAAGTTCCGTGGTCACCCACTCAAATGCCGTAAGACAATAATAATCGAGTCCACGCACCAAACGCGGATTAATGTGAAATGAAATATGTTGCGAGCGTAATAATTCACACAAATGATCAAAATGTTTTTTAGAATCACCTTGAATAAAATCCGTCAAAAGCGGCGCATTCGCAATTAATGATTGCATATCTGGATTTTTGCTATCCAAAATTCGCAACGGATTCGTCGTTAAACGACGCTGGCAATCTTCGTCTAATTTATTTTGATGCGCCGTAAAATAATCCACTAATTTTTGCTGATATGCACGGCGTTCTTCCGAGCAACCCAGGGTATTTATGTCCAGCGTCACGCCAGTCAATAAATTCAATCGCTCCAAAATCCGTTTAGCGATTAAAATAATTTCGACATCGATGTCAGGACCTGCAAGCCCCAATGCTTCGATACCAAATTGATGAAATTGACGCAAGCGCCCTTTTTGCGGACGTTCATGACGAAACATCGGGCCCATATACCACAATCGCTGAATTTGATTGTGCAACAAGCCATGCTCAATGCCGGCGCGTACACAACCCGCCGTGCCTTCCGGGCGCAACGTCAAACTATCGCCGTTGCGATCGTTGAAGGTATACATTTCTTTTTCAACAATGTCAGTGGTGCTGCCAATGGAGCGCTGAAACAACGCCGTCTGCTCCAACAAAGGAAAACGAATTTCACGATACGCATATTGCGCCGCGACCTCACGACAAACAGACTCAACCTGCTGCCAATACGGCGTTTCTGCCGGCAACACATCGTTCATTCCTCGAATGGCTTGCAGCACATCACTCATCGTTCAAAAATCTCACTGGGTTGAAAAAAGAAAGCGATTTCTTCGCGAGCCGTTGCAGCACTATCAGATCCGTGCACCGCGTTGGCGTCGATGGATTCTGCAAAATCAGCGCGAATGGTTCCGGGCAACGCATCTTTTGGATTCGTAGCGCCCATAATATCGCGATTTTTCGCAATGGCATTTTCGCCCTGCAACACCTGAATCAATACCGGCCCTTGCGTCATAAACTTAACGAGATCGCCAAAAAACGGACGTTCTCGATGAACCGCGTAAAATTGTTCTGCTTGCTGACGCGACAACTGCACCATTTTTGCAGCAACAATCTTCAATTGCGCTTGTTCAAAGCGCGTTACTATCTGTCCAATGACATTATTCTCAACAGCATCCGGCTTGATGATAGAAAGTGTTTTTTCAATCGTCATAACAACCCCAGGCAAAAATAAAGTCGCAGGCATTATACCAGTTTCACTTTAAAATGCGATTTTTAAAGGTTATGATTAGCTTCTCCCGCTTTCATAAAGAATTTTCATCTTTGGGTGATATTGAATGATAATTTGTCTCGAAAATGCTCATTGACTGACGTGTCAACTCCGCTTTTCTCACCAAATTATCATTCAATCTCACCCTAAATCTGAAAATTTAAGTTAATCAACCTTCAGGGCGGGAACTACTGGGTTATGATAACTCAAATTTTAAGGCTCTCAAGGAGAGGATGCATGTCCAAATACAAAATTATTCTAGGTGCCCTGATGTTATCCAGCGTTGCCGTTGCAAGTACCCCTGCACCAACACCAACATCAACATCAACCCCAGCCAGCAGTACGCTGGTGGCCACAGAATCCCCTTCTACTGTCGCCGCCGCACCCACGCAAAAACCGTCCATCGTTCCAACAGCGCCTGTGTTAAACGCCAATGGATATGTGCTGATGGACGCCAACACTGGCATAATCATTGCGCATAAAAATATGCATCAACGCATGGAGCCGGCGAGTCTCACCAAACTCATGACGTTGTATTTAACCTCGCAAGCGATCAAACAAGGTCAAATCACGCTGAATGACAAAGTACATATTTCTAAAAGCGCATGGCAAACTGGCGGATCACGCATGTTTATTCAAGAAGGCAGCGATGTCAGCGTGCAAGATTTAATTAACGGTGTGATTGTCGCATCCGGTAATGATGCCTGTGTTGCGCTGTCGCAATTTGTGGGCGGCAACGAAGCGACTTTTGTCGATATGATGAATCAAACCGCGCAGCAATTAAATATGGTGAGCACGCATTACATGGATTCTACAGGCTTACCCAATGCGCAACATTACACAACACCTTACGATATTGCGCTGCTCACTCGCGCACTCATCACGAATTTTCCGCAAGATTACGTGTGGTATAAACAAAAATGGATCACCTACAACAATATTAAGCAGCCCAATCGCAATCGCTTATTGTGGCGCGACAATTCGGTTGACGGTTTGAAAACCGGTCACACCGAAGAAGCGGGATATTGCTTAGTCGCTTCCGCTGAGCGCGACGGCACGCGTTTAATTTCCATTGTGATGGGTGCGCCAACGGATGCGGCACGCGCAGATGATTCTGAAGCGCTGCTCAATTGGGGATTTCGTTTTTATCACTCTCATAAGTTGTATGATGCAAAACAAGCGCTCGCGAATCCGCGTGTGTGGTTGGGCGCAAATAAAACGGTTCCAGTTGGATTGAGCCAACCATTCTATGTCACTATTCCCGCGGGCAATTATTCGCAATTGCAACCGCAAATTAACATCAACACGTCACTCAAAGCGCCCATTCAAGCGGGGCAAACGGTGGGAATGCTCACGGTGAAATTAAATAATGCGGTGATCAATGAAGCGCCGATCGTAGCACTCACCGATAACCCCCGGGGCGGATTATTCGCGCGCGCCTGGGATCATGTGATGATGGTGTTTTAAAATGTCTATCATTTATCTCAACGGGCAATTTATTCCGCAAGAAAAAGCCACAGTGTCCATCATGGACCGTGGCTTTTTGTTTGGCGATGGCGTGTATGAAGTCATTCCCGCTTTTCATGGAAAATTATTTTTATGCGATGAACATCTGCATCGTTTAGAAAAAAGTTTGTATGCATTGAACATGAAAAATCCGCACAGCTTGTCAGAATGGAAAACAATTTTCAAAACTCTGATTGAAAAAAATAGCCCGCAAGAAAAACAAAGCGTGTATTGTCAGATCACGCGCGGCACGGAAGAAACGCGTCAACATTTATGGTCAGATCATCTGATCCCCACTGTCGTTTGTTTTTTATTGTCTGCCAAAACTACACCAATGTCGGAAATTGAAAAAGGATATTCCGCCATCACAGCAGAAGACTCAAGACGCAGCGATTGTTTTATCAAAGCCATCGATTTGTTGCCGAGCATTCTCGCCATGCAAGCAGCACGAAAAGCAGGTGCGTATGAAGCCATTTTAATACGCAATGGTATCGTTACCGAATGCATTGCGAGCAATGTTTTTATCGTTAAAAACAATATTATTCTGACACCGCCATTATCGCGTTACATTTTAAAAGGCGTCACGCGTGATTTGATTTTGCAATTGGCTGCAAAAAATAATATACCCTGCGAAGAAAAAACGATTACACCTGATATGTTAAAAAATGCCGATGAAATTTGGGTCACAGGCTCCACCAAAGAATTATCCCCCATCGTTTTGCTGGACAAAAAATCCGTCGGCCTCGGCACTGCAGGACCCGTGTGGAAAAAAATGCGGGAGTTGTATGATATATATAAATCAGAAGCAAGTGCGCGTACATAGCAAGGAGCCGCGCGCGTTAGCAAGCGAGATTTGCGAAGCAAATCATTTTTATTTACGGAGCAAGTGCGTAACATAAATGGGACGGAGCCGCGACCGTAAGGGAGCGGTATTTCTTATGACAAAAAACTCCAACGGCCACCTCAAAGAAGAAACCGCCATCCCCTTCCCCTGTGATTTTATTCTTAAAATTATGGGCAGAGCTGATGGTGATTTTGAAAAAAAAGCATTGGCGATTGTCACCAAACATTTTCCACGATTGGATCCCGCTCACATCGAAAAAAAATTCAGCAAAGATAAAAATTTTTTATCGCTATCCATCACAGTGTTTGCAGAATCCAAAATGCAGTTAGACGCGCTGTATCAAGAACTTTCGCATGAAAAATCGATATTGATGGTGTTGTAAGCACCGCTCGTTAACACTCGCGGCTCCGATTCAATTAATAACCTCAGAAGCACGCGGGGAGCGTAAGCGGACCAAGTGCGTTTTTTATATAATGACCTCAGAAGCACGCGGGGAGCGAGTATCACTCGCGGACCAAGTGCGTTTTTTATATAATGACCTCAGAAGCACGCGGGGAGCGTAAGCGGACCAAGTGCGTCGCCATTACCACATGATATTGATCAAAAATTATTTTTAATAATTGTTGTGCTATTTTTCGTTTTGAGTTTTTCTTAAGATGAATAATTTCTTTTTCAGAAATAACACTTACTGCATTGTCATTACTTTCAAAGCCAATATCAACTTGGCTGACATCATTCACAACAATAAGATCAGCACCTTTTCTCAAACGTTTTTGTTTTGCATTTTCAAATATATTTTCCGTTTCAGCAGCAAATCCAACGGTAAACGGTTTGATCGACTGCGCACAAACTGTTGCCAGAATATCAACCGTTGGAACCAATTCAAATGTTAATGTTTCTTTGCTTCGTTTTATTTTTTGTTGCGGCACATAAGCAACCGTAAAATCAGAAACGGCGGCGGCGCTAATGAATATATTTTGATTTGCAATTTCTTTTGTGACAGAATTTAGCATTTCGGCTGCACTCTCAACCTGAATAAATCGATGACAAGGCGGCTCCTGTAAACTAGTTTTTCCACTGATCAGCGTTACTTGCGCACCCAGTAAATAAGCTTCATGTGCTAAAGCATACCCCATTTTTCCAGAGCTTTTATTGCTGATGAAACGCGCGGGATCAATTGCTTCACGTGTAGCACCTGCGGTGATCAGTATTTTAATATCCTTTAGAAATGGGTTGTTAGTTGTTGCAGATAAATACTGAACAATATCGATGGGCTCTAACATTCGCCCCACACCAACATCACCACAGGCTTGTGACCCAGAGTCAGGCCCTAAAAAAGTCACACCGCGTTTTTCTAATTGTTTCACATTATGTTGTGTTGCAAGATGTTGCCACATTTCTTTATTCATCGCAGGCACTAGAAAAACAGGCGCTGTTGTTGCAAGACAAATGCAGGTTAATAAATCATCTGCGAAGCCATAAGTGAGTTTTGCTATTACGTTCGCTGTTGCCGGTGCAATGACAATAGTATCAGCCCATTTTGCAAGCTTAATGTGTTGCATCTCTGATTCAAGTAACGTTTCAAAAACACTGTTCGGTAGTAATGTATTCAGTGTCAAAAGACTCACAAATTGAGTAGCATTTTTAGTGAGAACTACCCTCACTTCAAAATTTGCTTCGAGTAGTTTTCTAATTAAGTCAGGTGTTTTATAAGCAGCGATACCACCAGTTATGCCGAGCAATATTTTTTTCATGTTTTGGTATTTTCTGTGTTCTAAAGAAACCGGGGTTTCGCGTTCTGCGAAACTCCTGAGAAATAAAAATTCGTGCATCATTTCGGCGGAAATTTACCACTATCGACCATAACTTGGTACATAAATTTTAACAAAACGTTGCGTTGTACACCTGCGCACTTGCTCCGCTTCGCTGCACGCGTGCTTCTGAGGGCAAGCGAGTATGTGCGTGCCCGATTTAATTGATGACCTCAGAAGCACGCGGGGAGCGAGTATCACTCGCGGACCAAGTACGTTTTCTATATGATGACCTCAGAAGCACGCGGGGAGCGAGTATCACTCGCGGACCAAGTGCGTTTTCTATAATAAACCATCTGAAATACCAACACTCCTTTCTTTACCAAAGTCACCGATGATGCTAACACGCTCGGCCAATCCCAATGCAACGTAAATGTAGATAGAATATCCAAAATACTTAACAATACCGCAATCGTTACAAATCCCACGCTCAAGCCTGCAGTTGATTTCAACATAAAATTTTTAATAATTTGCGGTAAAAGATAGGTCATCCAACATACGTCCGATAAAAATCCGGCAATATCGTAATATTGTTTTGAGTGATGACGCAAAGTGAAATTAATCAGCGCATACGCATACACAATACAAGCCAGCACCGTTAAACCAAAATAATTGATTTTAATCGCACGAGAATGCAATCCGTAACGACCAAATTGAATGTGCTGAATCAACAAGCACGCGATACCAACTATTGTCACCATGCGATATTGCCACTGCATGTCACGCCCAAATCCATATAACAAATCAGCGCTATATCCTAACAATAATAAACCATGCATCCATAAACTTAACCCGTCTGTATTTTTCCGCTTAAAGTTCAGCCACAATTGTGGTAAAAACCAAATCACGTAAACAATGCTGGAAATAGACAAAGTAATTTCGCCAATCATGTGTTCTGTCATTTTTATTTATTCCGCCTGTTGTGGGAAAACGATCTGTAATATCGTAAAATATACCCATTCCACTTCAAAATGCGATTTTTTTCGCATTTTGAAGTGTCTCATCACGATGGGGTTTCTAAGGGGAGAATCGTGATTCTCCCCTTAGATTTAGCAAACGTGAATTCACTTCACGTTTGCGTTCTAATCAGGATATACCGCGAGTGATGAAGTGCGGTAATATCGCATCTTCATTGGCGAGCGGTATACCGCGCATGCATAATATATTATTTATTCGCGAGTTGGGACTGGCTGATTATCAAACTACTTGGCAAAAAATGCGTAACTTCACGGATGAGCGTACGAGTGACACACCCGATGAATTATGGTTATTAGAGCATCCACCGGTTTTCACGCAAGGGCTCGCGGGAAAACCAGAACACGTGCTCAATCCACACGATATCCCCATTGTTCAAACCGATCGCGGAGGACAAATCACTTATCACGGCCCTGGACAATTGGTCGCTTATGTTCTGTTTGATTTGCAGCGGAAAAAATTATTTGCGCGCGATTTGGTGCGCACACTCGAAAAAAGTTTGATTGGTTTGCTAGCGGAATATCGCGTTGACGCGCAATCCGATTGCAAAGCCCCGGGCGTTTACGTCAATCAAGCCAAAATTGCCTCGATTGGCCTTCGCGTGCGCAAAAATGCGAGTTATCATGGCATTGCTTTGAATGTTGATATGGATTTAACCCCATTTCAGTACATTAATCCATGCGGATATAAAAATATGGCGATGACGCAAATCAAAAATTTTGATAACGATGTTACAATGATGGGAGTAAAAAACAAATTCGTGAGCCACATTAAAAATAATTTTGGATACGCACCATGAGCGATCGCACTTACGACCCCACGCAAAAAACACTCGGAAAAGATAAGCTCTCACGCATCCCCATCAAAATTGAAAATAGTGCGCCGCCATTGCGCAAACCCGATTGGATACGCATTAAATTAACACACAGCGACAAGGTGAGTCATATTAAAAATATGTTGCGCGAACATCGCTTGCACACCGTTTGCGAAGAAGCCTCATGTCCTAATTTAAACGAATGTTTCAGTCATGGCACCGCCACATTCATGATCATGGGTGACAAGTGCACAAGACGTTGTGCGTTTTGCGATGTGGGGCACGGGCGCCCCGACCCACTCGATCCTGAAGAACCAATAAATTTGGCGAAAACAATTTCGCTCATGCAGTTAAAATATGTTGTTGTGACTTCTGTTGATCGGGATGATTTGCGTGACGGCGGTGCATCGCATTTTAGTGCGTGCATTCAGGCAATTCGAGAAAAATGTCCTAACGTTAAAATTGAAACGTTGGTGCCAGATTATCGCGGCAGAATGGATCGCGCACTCGATGCGACGAGCGTGCATTTGCCTGATATTTTTAATCACAATATTGAAACAGCACCACGATTATACAAACAAGCACGTCCCGGTTCTGATTATCAAACCTCGTTGACATTATTAAAAACATTTAAATCACGCTTTTCGCACATTCCCACGAAATCTGGCATGATGTTGGGATTAGGTGAAACGGCGGACGAGGTAAAACAGGTGTTGCGTGATTTACGCGCGCATCAAGTGGATATGTTAACACTCGGCCAATATTTGCAGCCCACGCGTTTTCATCTGCCGGTTGATCGTTATGTGACACCGCAAGAATTTATCGAGCATGCTGAATTTGCGAAATCATTGGGATTTTTAAATGTCGCGAGCGGGCCTTTGGTCAGATCGTCTTATCACGCAGATTTGCAAGCAGCGAATATGAGTAAGTAATGGAACAGTATCTGCAACACATTTTACAATACCTTCACGCGCGCCCGGGTCTCGGCGAATTATTTGCATTTCTCGTGGCGTTTGCAGAATCGTTGCCCGTAGTAGGAACAATTATTCCAGGCACCATCACTATGACTGTCGTTGGCGTGTTAATTGGAACAGGTGCCGTTTCCGGTCTGCTCACATTGGGGTTAACATCACTCGCTGCATTTATCGGCGATTGTTGTGGATTTATTTTGGGACGATATTGCGACGGGCGCATTCGCACCATCTGGCCTTTTCGAAAACACCCAAAATGGCTCGCCATGGGCGAAACATTTTTTGAAAAACACGGCGGAAAAAGTATTGTGCTTGGAAGATTTATTGGACCTGCACGCAGCACGGTGCCACTCGTCGCCGGTTTGTTGCGATTATCGTGGCCGCGATTTATTGTTGCTGCTATTCCATCCGCCGTGCTATGGGCGTTGATGTACACCATTCCCGGCATCATGCTCGGTGTGTTATCTGTCGAAGCGCCCAAAGGCGAAGGCACGAAATTTTTTCTGTATGGATTATTATTTTTTGCAATCATTTGGTTTATTTTTTGGGTGGTGCAACATTTCTTCTTGCAACTGGCGCGATTAGTCAATCATACCACTGATCGTCTCTGGCATTATTTAACAAAACATCACGGCGGAAAATTTTTAATTCGCCTCATCACCAATCAACAAAAACCATCAGACCATCATCAGCTCACACTGCTGCTTACCGCAATACTTTCTTTTATTTTATTTTTAATACTGCTGGTGAATGTGATGCATCACACCATACTCACCGCAATTAATTTTCCTGTTTTTCACGCATTGCAAAGCATTCGCACACCGGAAATGGATAAAATTTTTGTCGTCCTCACCATTATGGGTGCGCCCATGGTTTGCATATGGATTAGCATCATCATGAGCGTTGGATTTTTATTGAGAAAGCAATGGCGCGCAGGATTGCATTTTCTAGCAGGAGCAGGAGCGGCAATTGTCGCCGCGAGATTTTTCAAACACATTTCTCATTCGCTGCGTCCGCAAGGATTTGTTTCGATATCGCACACGTCTTCTTTTCCCAGCGGGCACACAACCGCAAGTTTTGCGGTATATTTGTTATTAAGTTATTTTGTGTCGCAACTTATCGATAAAAAATATCGCTGGATACCGTGGACACTATTCGGCACGCTGGTTTTTTTCGTCGGATTTTCTCGATTATATGTGGGCGCGCATTGGGTAACCGACATTCTGGGCAGCAGTTTAATTGGCACCGCGGTCATTTTGTGTTGCATCGTCAGTTATCGACGCATGCCCAACCTCAGAGGGCAATTGCGATTGCCGCCGGTCTTTACCGCGATATTATTATTTGTCAGCATGGCCTACCCTTACAGTATTTATTTATATCGAGATTTTTCAGATAGTCTTATTCAATATCAACGCGTTCAGCCCGCTCAAACTATCGCAATGCAAGCATGGTGGGATCATCCACTCACTTACACGCCGCTGTATCGCAATGATCGTTTTGGAAAACCATTTCAACCATTGAATGTGCAATGGCAGGGAAATCTATCACAAATTAAAATGATATTGAAACAACGGGGATGGGTGGCGCCGCTCAAACAAACCAAACTGAAATCAGCACTGCAACGTTTTTCTAGTTTAAATGCGGAATATCACACACCACTGCTACCTTGGTTGTATCACAATCAACCGCCGGTGCTTTTTTTAATTAAACATGTTCCTGCGCGCAAACGTATTATTGAATTGTATTTGTGGGACAGTCACATTACTTTAACACCCGGAAATCAAACACTCTGGATTGGTGCAGTTGACGTTCGCTTAGCGCCAACCGAATTAATGTCTATTCGACAACGCGCGAAAATATCACTACGCAATAATATTGGATTAAAAAATTTGATCGCAGACACCGCATCATTGCAACAAAAACTCGTCACCGCTTCGCGCGATCAATCGTCACTACGGTGGAATCATCGGGTGTTGTTGATGAGAACTCAACCCATTATGTGATCAATGATCACAGAAACACGCGCATCAATAAACAAAGAGCCGCGCACGTCAGTGAGCGGGATTTGCGAAGCAAATCATCTTGACGGACCAAGTGCGTAAAACTTCGCTCCCTACCGGTCGCGTCTAGGTCCGTTATTATTTTGGACATAGACACGAGCGGTAGCGAATGGGATCCATTATTATTTTGGACATAGACACGAGCGGTAGCGAGTGGATCGAAAAACAGGGATCCACGCAGCGAGATTTGCAACGTCTGACACGGTAGCGAGCGCCTAACCAACTCATTTATAATTGTGTATACTTATTAATGTATATACATTATTGAGGGTGTTACCCATGCGAAAAACCAAGTCCACTAAAAAGTTAAGTGATGCTAGAAAAACCATGGTCTTTAAAAGTGGAAATTCTTTGGCGGTTCGCCTGCCCAATGCATTTCATTTTTCTGTTGGTCCCGTCATTATCTTCATGCGAAATGACGAAGTAGTGATTCGCAAGGCACAATCGGATATGTCGCGAGCATTTAAATTGCTAACCGAATTACCGGATGATTTTATGAAAGAAGGGCGGCACGACCCATTGCCTCAAAAAAGGAAGTTCTGATGTCATTAAAATATATGCTAGATACTAATATTTGTATTTATATCTCGAAGAAAAAACCTGCGACTGTGTTAACTCGTTTTGAACAGACATTGCCAGGTGAAATTGGTATGTCCATTATCACTTATTCTGAATTATTATATGGCGCATACAAAAGTCAATTGCACCAACAGGCCATTCAAAAATTAACTGCGTTGACTCACTTCATTCCCGTATTACCTTTGCCAAACGCGGTCGCTGAATATTACGCAAAAATCAGATCCCTGCTTGAAAAAAAAGGCGAGCCTATTGGCGGCAATGATCTTCTGATCGCTGCACATGCGTTGTCTTTGGGTGTTATCTTGGTCACAAACAACGAAAAAGAATTTAAGCGTATTGCTGAATTGAAAATTGAGAATTGGTGTTAGGTCCTGTATGTTACTTAATCCACAACAACAGCTGATCAATAATTTGTTGCGCTTGATCTTTGCTGGAAATGGTAAATTTGGATCGCAACACATATTCTCCGTTGCGTTTTTGATAACGACGAATGGAATATTTGTCGGGACCGTAGCATTCTTTTTTTCTGTCCCAGTCTTGCAAGCGAAATATAATCGTACTCCAAGCGCCCTTGGTTAATACAACTTTTTCCAATTCTTTCACGGTTTCAATACCGTCTTCTGTGTAAGCGACGGTTAATTCGTCAATGGTGCTAGCCATGTAAATCTCGCTCCGATTTGTTTAGTGTTTCTATGTTATCGTATACGCCGAACATTGGCGCCCAATTGCGAAAATTTTTCTTCGATGCGTTCATAACCGCGATCGACATGATAAACGCGATCAACGACGGTGTCACCGTCAGCAACCAACCCCGCTAAAACTAATCCCGCTGACGCTCTCAAATCCGTTGCCATCACCGGCGCGCCAACCAAACTCGACTTGCCAACACAAAAAGCGGTATTACCTCGCAGCTGAATATTCGCCCCCATGCGTTGCAATTCGGGCACATGCATAAATCGATTTTCAAACACCGTTTCTGTTACAGTTGATTCACCCTCAGCAACCGTGTTTAATGCCAAAAATTGCGCCTGCATATCGGTCGGCATTTCAGGATAAGGCGCCGTTTCAATATTCACGGCGCGCGGGCGCTTGCCTTTGGAATCCAAGCTCACCCAATCTTCTCCTGTTTCAATCACGGCACCCGATTCAGATAATTTTTCTAAAATTTTTCCAAGCGTGCTCGGCATGGAATTTTTTAAAGTAATTTTCCCGCGCGTCATGGCAGCTGCCACCAAATACGTTCCTGTCTCAATGCGATCCGGCAACACACGATATTCGCCCCCATGCAATCGAGCAACACCCTGAATAGTAATCGTGTCCGTCCCCGCTCCTGAAATTTTAGCACCCAGGGTATTTAAAAAATTGGCGAGATCGGTTACTTCGGGCTCTTTGGCTGCTTGATGAATCACTGTAATACCATCTGCTAACACCGCGGCCATCATCAAGTTTTCTGTTCCAGTGACCGTCACTTTTCCTAACTGCAATTCAGCGCCCTTCAACCCATGATCAACTGATGCGTGAATATAACCATCAGTCACGTCAATTTTCGCACCCATTTTTATCAGGCCCGCAATATGCACATCAACGGGTCGTGGACCAATCGCACAACCGCCGGGCAACGACACTTCCGCTCGATGAAATCGCGCGAGCAAAGGACCTAACACTAAAATAGACGCACGCATAGTTTTTACAAGCTCATACGGCGCGCGAAGATCGCAAACCCGAGATGCATCTATTGTGAGACGCGTAGAATCATCTGAAGTAATTTGCACACCCATTTTTTCAAGCAACGTGATTGTGGTCGCAACATCACGCAATTGCGGAATATGATGTACCACCACTTTTTGATCGGTGAGCAACGTTGCTGCCAAAATCGGCAGCACCGCATTTTTTGCGCCAGAAATTAAAATGGTGCCATTCAATGCGACACCACCCTGAATCACCAATTTATCCATATACCTCTCAGACCTCAAAATGCGAATTTAAGCATCCCATCTTGCATCGCACTTGAAACGTTTCTCAATCAAAAATGCTCGAAATGCAGTAAGCATTCCATCACATTTTTTCAATCGAAACGTTTCAATTGCTCGCAATCTGGGCGCTTAAAACCTAACTCATACCTCTTAGTTTATCAAGACTAGAAGTTCGCATCTTGAAGTCTGAGAGGTATATTTATATTTCTAGTAATTGAGTCAACGAAAAAAGTACACTCATTTTTTTAATGGATGCGGGTGCATGAATAAAATGCACGGTCACACGCCGTGCATTGGCCCATCGCTTCCAACACAACAATAGCGAAAAAATAGCGGCATCCATTCCCGCGATATGTGACAAATCAATCGTGCAATTTTGCCGAATCAATGCTTCGCCCTGCAAACGCAAAGCGAGCACATTATCAAAAGATACTTTTCCTTGCAAAGAAAATCCGTTGTGAGTGGAAATAATATCGCTCATTTACGCACAACATTGCGATTATGGGATGCCAAGCGAGATAACAATGCAGGCATGCCGCCATTCGCTAATACACCAGCAAATTGCGAACGATAACTTTGCACCATGCTCACATGCTCAATGCTGAAGTCATACACTTTCCATTGCCCGCCCGCTTGCGCAACATCATAGCTGATCGGAATGCGTTGGCCATTTTTGCGAACGATGACACTATCAACTCGAGTGGTTTGACGGCCAGAAACATTCTCACGCAATGGACGAAATTCCACGCGATCGTCGTCGTAAGAAGCCAGCGCAGAAGCGTAAGTGGTCGTGACCAAATCCGAAAATTCTTTTTTGAATTGTGCTTGTTGTGCAGGTGTTGCTGTTCTCCAATTTCGACCAACGACAGAAGCTGACATGCGATTCAAATCAACGTGAGGCAATAAGGTAGAATTTACAATGCGACGAATTACGCTGATATTGCCGAGGCGCGCTTTATTGCTGTCTAATTGCGAGATCATGCGATTGGCAACACCTTGCAATTCGGTAACCGGTGATACAGCTGCAACAGCGACCGTTACCATCAACACAAGACCCAGTAAACAATATTTGATAAATAATTTATGACGCATTGGTTTTCGTCCTCTTTTTGTTAGATTTTTTATCATCAGTTAAATTAAACATTAATTGCCCGATCAAATTTTCAAGAATAATCGCGGAATGCGTGGTTTCAATTCGCGAACCTGGCGCCAACACTTGGTTTTCAAAACCAGGCGACAAACTCACATAATTAGAACCGAGCAACCCTTGCGTTAAAATACTCGCGGAGGTATCTGCGGGCAAATTACGATAATGGTTGTTGATCAACAACGTCACCATGGCGCGATACGTGTCACCATTGAGTTTAATATCCGACACAGCACCTACTTTAACCCCAGACACCGTCACCGGTGCGCGCACTTTCAAATCACCGATGTTGTCAAAATCAGCGCTCAACACGTAAGTATTACCGTCGCCCAAATTAGTAAGGCCACTCACTTTAAAGGCGAGCAAAACAAGACCACACAGCGCGACCACAATAAAAATTCCCACGGAAAATTCCAACCAATAATTACGCAAGTTACCAACCCCCCATCATCACCGCGGTCAACACAAAATCGAGCGCTAACACCAGCAACGATGAATACACAACCGTTTTAGTTGTAGCACGACTGATGCCGCGCGCATTCGGCTCTGAATAATAGCCCTGATACACAGCCACCCAAGTCACCATAAAACCAAACACAACGCTTTTGATGATTCCGTTTAACACGTCATCATGAAAATTAACAGCGGATTGCATGTTACTCCAAAATGAACCGCCATCCACACCCAACCAATCCACGCCCACCAATTGCCCGCCGTAAATCGCCATCACGTTAAATAAAATCGTGAGCAACGGCAACGCAATAAATCCCGCCCAAAATCGAGGGGCGACTACATACCACAACGGATTCACCGCCATCATTTCTAAGCTGCTCAGTTGTGACGTTGCGCGCATCAACCCCAGTTCCGCTGTCAATGCAGAACCTGCGCGCCCCGCAAATAATAATGCACTCACAACTGGCCCCAACTCACGCACAATACTCAGTGCCAACAATTGCCCGAGCTCTTGCTCCGCACCAAATTTTTGCAACGTATTATAACCTTGCAATGCCACCACCATGCCGATAAATAATGCGGACAATAAAATAATCGGCAATGACAAAATGCCCACACGATATAACTGCGTGGACAAAAGTGGCCACGCTTGCCGCCATTGCGGGCGTTGCACTAACGTTCCTAGTAAAAATAAACCCGAGCGCCCAACGCGCAAACAAAATGCGACGCCAAAACGGCCCAATTGAATCACGCTCGTCATCACAGTTGCAAATCCTCTATATAACTTCTTGCAGGATAGTGGAAAGTCACGGGGCCATCTGCCGAACCTTGCAAAAACTGCTGCACAGACGCAGAAGGACTTGCAATCAATTTCGATGGTTCGCCTTCGCCAATCACCGTGCCTTGAAAAATAATAATAATGTAATCCGCAATTTTTTCGGTTTCCAATACGTCATGCGAAATGACGACCGATGTTAAATCCAATGCGTCATTTAATTCTTTAATCAATCGCAACAACACGCCACGACCAATGGGATCTTGCCCCGAAAAAGGCTCATCATACATCATCATTTTAGGACCTAAAATAATTGCTCTCGCTAATGCAACACGTCTCGCCATACCGCCGGATAATTGATCGATACGCAATTCTGCAGCACCGCGTAAACCCACCGCTTCCAAACACATCAAGACCAAATCCCGAATCATGTCTTCGGGTAATTGCATATGTTCGCGCAACGGAAATGCCACGTTTTCAAAAACAGTTAGATCCGTAAATAATCCACCTTCTTGAAACAAGACACCCATTTTTCTGCGCACACGATACAACTCTTTTTGCGATAATGCATGAATATTGTCGCCGTCCACTTCAATCACGCCCGCATTCGGGCGCAACTGCCCGCCTATCAATCGCAGCAACGTGGTTTTGCCGGTGCCACTCGGACCCATGATGGCGGTAATTTTTCCGCGTGGAATAGACAAACTGATATTATCGAAAATGACTCGCGTTTCGCGGCGAAAAGTAACGTTACTGACGGTGATAATGGGGGTGGAACTCAATCAGCGCCTCTTGCATACTCAAATAAACTTTGGCTCTTGCGTCGATCTGTATATAATACCACGATGATAGAATCCGCAACTACCGAAATAGCCGATAAAAAACTCTGCGAAACAGCGCGTCGAGTCATTCGTATTGAAGCGGAAGCCGTCGCCAATTTGTCGCTGCGCATCGGCGAATCCTTTGTTAAAACCTGCGATTATTTATTACGCTGCAAAGGCCGCGTCATTTTAATCGGCATGGGAAAATCCGGGCATATCGCAAGAAAAATTGCAGCCACGTTGGCAAGCACAGGCACTGCCAGTTATTTCGTTCATCCCGCAGAAGCTAATCATGGTGATCTGGGTATGTTAGCACCGGGTGATACCATCATCGCCATTTCAAATTCTGGCGAAACCAACGAAATACTCACGCTGTTGCCTATTATCAAATTACTCAATATCCCCATGATCGCGATGACCGGTAATGCGAAATCTATTTTGGCACAATATGCGACGATTCATTTGGATATTAGTGTCAATCAAGAAGCATGTCCGTTGGGATTAGCGCCAACATCCAGCACCACCACAGCGCTCGTCATGGGCGATGCCATCGCACTCGCACTCTTGGAAGCGCGCGGATTTCAGGCGAATGATTTTGCGCGTTATCATCCAGGCGGCGCATTAGGTCGGCGATTATTATTGCAAATCGACAAATTAATGCATACCGGTGAACAATTGCCTGTCGTAACGATCGATTGCCTGTTGTCAGATGCATTGTTAGAAATGACGCGAAAAAGTTTGGGAATGACGACGGTGGTTGATACTGATGGAAAATTATGCGGCATTTTTACCGACGGTGATTTACGTCGCTCACTCGATCAAAACGTCAACGTGCATCAAACAAAAATAGCGGACATCATGACCAAAAACAGCGTCACCATTACTAAAAATTGTTTGGCTGCTGAAGCATTGCAACTGATGGAGCAGCGAAAAATTACCTCACTCGTCGTGCTCGATAATGAAAAACCCGTTGGCGTGGTACACATGCACGATTTATTGCGCGCAGGAATTGGATAACAATGTGTTCTAAAAACAAAATTAAATTATTAATACTCGACGTCGACGGCGTGCTCACCAATGGAAAAGTTTATTACGGCAACTCCGAAGAAATGATGGGATTTCACGTGCAAGATGGTTCCGGCTTGCATCAACTGCGGCAAAAAGGAATCATTGTCGCCGTCATTTCCGGCAGAGAATCAACCGCCGTCAAGCGCCGATTAGCCGAATTACAAATTCAACATGTTTTTTTAGCACAGTCTGATAAATTGGCCGCATATCAAACATTATTATCCACGCTGCAATTCACCGACGAGCAAGTGGCCTATGTGGGCGATGACGTAGCAGATATTCCCGTGATGGAAAAAGTAGCATTGCCCATTGCGGTTGCCAATGCCGTCCCTGCTGCGAAAAAAATAGCAAAATGGTGTACCATCAAAGAAGGTGGAAATGGTGCTGTGCGCGAAGTGTGTGATTACTTGTTATACCCATCCCACTTCGAAATGCGATTTTTTTATCGCATTTCGAAGTGTCTTATCGCGATGGGGTTTCAAAGGGGAGAATCGTGATTCGCCTCTTTGATTTAGCAAACATGAATTCATTTCATGTTTGCGTTCAATCAGGATATACCGCGAGCAATTAAAGTGCGGTAATATCACATTCTCATTGATGAGCGGTATATCATGAAATATAAATCGTATTATTTTTATGGCGTTATTATTTTTATTTTTGTCGTTGCCAGTTTTTTAATTTTGCATCACGCAGAACGCGCGCTCAATATTTCACTCGATTCTAAAATTAATAGTTTTGTCACGGGCGGTAATTTTGTTGAATACGACAAGCAAGGCAACATTAAAACAAAAATCACGGCAGATAAAATTGTTGAATTTCAGTCTGAAGATCGCATCGTCTTTCACAATCCTGAAATTGTCACGTACAGTGAAAAACAAGTGCCGTGGCACATTCGCGCCGATCAAGCAATCAGCAATAAAAAAGGCGATCGCGTGGTGCTGACGGGGCACGTACTCATTCGAGAAATGCGTAACGATAACGAACCGAGATCTACAATCAAAACCACTGAACTCGTGATTTTCCCCAAACAGTCATTAGCCACCACCAAAGAGCCGGTCACCCTCTTTCGCCCCGGAATCATCGTAAACGGCGTTGGATTGACAGCGAATCTCAAAACAGGACAATATGAATTGAAATCACAATCTGAAGCGATCTATCAACCTTCGCAGAAAAAAATATAATTATGCCAGTACTTTCCACACAACATCTTGAGAAACGCTACAAAAATCGCGCAGTCGTAAAAGATGTGTCCTTGACCGTGGAAAGCGGGCGCATCGTTGGATTGTTGGGACCCAATGGCGCTGGCAAAACCACGAGCTTTTATATGATTGTGGGATTGGTTCAGCCAGATCGTGGCGCGATTTACATTGATCAGCACAACGTCACGCGCTTGCCCATGCATCAACGCGCGCGATTGGGCATTGGTTATTTGCCACAAGAAAAATCCATCTTTCGAAAATTAACCGTTGCTGACAACATCATGGCTATTTTGCAATTGCGCGATGATTTAACGCACACACAGCGGCAAGAACAACTGGATTTTTTGTTAGCAGAATTTCATTTGTCGCATTTAAGAGATACTTCGGCGATGAGTTTATCTGGCGGTGAAACGCGTCGCGTTGAAATTGCACGCGCACTTGCGATGAATCCAAAATTTATTTTGCTCGACGAACCTTTTGCTGGTGTTGATCCCATTTCTGTCATTGACATCAAACGCATCATCAAACATTTGGCTAAGCGCGGCATTGGTGTGCTCATTACAGATCACAATGTACGAGAAACGCTGGATATTTGTGAACACGCTTACATCGTGAACGAAGGCAACATTATCGCTGCCGGCACGCCGCAAGAAATTTTATCGCACCAAGAAGTACGCGAAGTGTATTTGGGTGAAGATTTTAATTTGTAATAAATCAAAACGCGCCCGGAGAGATTCGAACTCCCGACCCCCAAGTTCGTAGCCTGGTGCTCTATCCAGCTGAGCTACGGGCGCAATTTCAAAAAAATAACTTTCGGAGAGAGAGGGATTCGAACCCTCGATAAGGTTTTTGACCCTATACTCCCTTAGCAGGGGAGCGCCTTCGACCACTCGGCCATCTCTCCAAATTAACAAAAGCGCAAACGGCACATCCATGTGCCTGCATAATTCTTTTCGGAGACGCACCCAGCCAAACATCCTGTTTGGCGTTCACTGCTTTGCAGTTCACCCACTCGGCCATCTCTCCAAATTAACAAAAGCACAAACGGCACATCCAGCGGAAGGCATCATAACATCGCATTTAAAAAGTTACAAATACTGAAATCAGAAGCGCGCGCGTAGTGTTGCTTCGCAACACGGAGCAAGTGCGTAAAACACGAAAATTAATTATTCACAATAATCGTTTCATCTTGCGGCATCGCATTATAGGGAACCGATAGTATCTGCGATATTTTTTTACCGCTCATGTTTTCGATCCACATATTAATTTTAGCGCCGTTTGATTTTGAGCGGACAACATAGTTTTGCCCTGGTTTCAGTGTTGCGGTGATATCACCAAAACCTTCATAAGGTCCACCATCAGTCATGCTTTGGTTAAACTGACTTAATATAGTAAATTTGTGCGGCATATTGGGCGTCACGCGAATTTTATAACCCGCACTCATGCCCGTAAAAAATGAATATGAAATTGGTCTATTATCGATCGATCGAACATAGGTATAGGTCCAATTTGCAGAAAGCATCCCATGTCTTATTTCGTTCCCTTGAATGGTGGTGGATTGACTCATGACTTGATTGGGTTGAACGTAGTTCACACTTGATCCGCAGCCACTGAGCATGGCCGTTGACATTGCAGCGATTAAACCCAAAAAAATAATTTTATATGTTTTCATCATATTCCTCACCATTGTTTACATCATGCTACAAAAACGACGCGCCGCTGGCTGAATCACTAATGTATCCCGCTCCCCTGCTTCTAGATCCGCATTCACAGAGTGCTCTTGACCAACATCTGCTGGCACTCTTTTTTCCGCCGGAAAAAATCGCATGGAATTCAGCTGACAAAGTCGATTACGCACCTCCGACACTCTGTTCCTCAGGCTGTCAATTGTGTTAATACGATTGGACAACTTGTTCACATAAGTAATTTTTCCAATCGCAGCAATTTCTGTATCCAACCACGACAATACTGCTAAATATTGCCGCTCTGTTTTATTCAGGGGAAATATTTTTCGGCTGAGTGCCAAAAACATGCCCAAGAAAGCCAAAATTGAAAAATAGCCGTTGTAACTGGATGAAGAAATAAAAGCAAATTCTCCTGTTTGTGAATATTGCGAAAACATGATAGCGCGCATCGCACAATCTTTGCAGCTTTGCAATAATTCTTGCGTTGTAAAACCAGACTGCGACGCCAACACGGCTCCAACAAATATCGCCGCAAATGGAACGAATCTGCCCAATCTCCCCAATTTTAATTCAATGAGGAAAGTGCCGTATTGAAAAAGACGAGAGATTACGGAAGATATTGTTTCTGCTAAACGATAACCACCAATAACACCCAGCAATCCTGGCGCTAACATAATCAAACCAGCAACACCCACGCTAAGACGTTCATCGGACTTTTCCAAAAAGGGAACATACTTTCGAAGTGCGACAGCGGTCGCGCACGTATACACCATAATGCAAAACAGTAATATCATCATCAAAGCGAATTTTAATGCAACATCTGCGACATTGCCAAAATAACGTACCAACGTCGAAGTGAGACGCGCAGTTGGAAATTCAGTTGCATCAATCGCTGTTGCGGATAATAAAAAACGTGCCGCCTCAAGCGCTTTGATTGCATCACGTTTTTCTTGCTCAAATGTTTTTTCATCGTCGTGTAATATTCCAAAAAAACGGCGCGCTTTAAAACCAAGATTCCACGCTGCAAAAAGCGGCATCAGAATTTTCAGTGTGACCATGTTTAATACGCCCATACCAGCAACGGTAGAAACACTAGCCAGTATGCTAAGCAATTGCGCATCGCCGCGTTCTTGTGATTGTAGGTAAGCAATTAACCCTTGGGCACCCGACGAGAGAAGAGAAACCGCACCAGACGCAACCAACTGAACCCACTTTCCCTCTGTGATGGATTCTTTGATATAATCAATTGACTCATCTGCCGCATACAGTGACAAGAAAAAATTGGAGCCAACACCACTTCCCACAATCACAAAATTTTGACCTTGCGTAGTCACAATATAAAATGAAACAGACGTAGCACTGATGACAACGGCACCGAACGCTTCCAGTATTTTTCTCATGGTGATGGAAGATTGTGCGTCATCCATTGTTAACGCATTGTCGCCGGAAAAAAGTTTAGAAAAAATAATTGGAGTAACTTTTGATGCTGGCATTGGCACTTGCACCTCAGGTGATTGACGCGACATATATTGCACTCCTCAAAAATAAAAAACACAAGGAGACCATGTTACTCGAAAATGGGAAAAAAAAGATAGGAAAAACGAAAGTTAAGTTTACTTTAAGACTTTATTCTCTTTCCGCACGCCGACGATCACTTTCTTTTAAGAATTTTTTGCGCATACGAATCGTTTTGGGGGTCACTTCCACCAACTCATCATCATCAATAAACGCGAGCGCGCGCTCAAGCGACATGATCACGGGCGGTGTCAACAAAATATTTTCATCGCTGCCCGCCGCACGCATATTCGTTAATTGTTTTTCTTTCGTCGCATTAACCACTAAATCATTTTCGCGCGTATGTAAACCCACAATCATGCCTTCATACACTTCGGTCTGCGGATTTAAAAACAACGTGCCGCGCTCCTGCAAATTCCATAATGCAAAAGCGCGCGTCGTTCCAGCGCAATTTGACACTAACACACCACGATGTCGCGCTTTAATATTTTTGGTTTTGACGGGGCCGTAATGATCAAATACGTGATGCATCACGCCAGAACCCGACGTTAACGTTAAAAATTTGGTGTGAAAGCCAATTAAGCCCCGCGTGGGCATTAGATAATCCAACCGCACGCGCCCTTTTCCATCAGGCATCATGTGTTGCAAATCTGCTTGACGCTCTGCTAAATATTCCATGATGGAACCCTGATCAGCTTCATTCACATCAATAATTAATTTTTCATAGGGTTCTGACAAAACACCATCAATTTCTTTTTGAATAACCTTGGGGCGAGAAACGGCGAGTTCATATCCTTCACGACGCATATTTTCAATTAGGATAGATAAATGCAATTCGCCGCGACCCGACACAAAAAATTCATCAGAGGCTTCGCTTGGTTTTACACGCAGCGCCACATTCGCAATTAATTCGCGCTCCAATCGCTCTGCAATTTGTCGGCTCGTGACATATTTCCCTTCTTTTCCAGCGAAAGGAGAATTATTAACACAAAATGTCATGCTGACCGTCGGTTCATCCACCGTTAACGGCGGCAACGCTTCAACGTGTTCGGGATCGCACAGCGTGTCCGAAATTCGCAAACCATCCACACCCGTCATCGAAATAATATCGCCTGCTGATGCTTCTTGAATCTCTATGCGCTCGACACCGATCGTTTGAAATAATTGCAATATACGCGAGTTGCGAGTTTTGCCGTGCATATCAATTAACGTGATGGGTGTGTTCGGTTTAATTTTTCCGCGCGTCACGCGACCAATCCCGATCGCGCCGACATAAGACGAATAATCGAGCGCGCTGATTTGCATTTGAAAAGGCCCATCGATATTTACATTGGGCGCTGGTACTTTATCGATAATCGTTTGAAATAATAAATTCATGTTGTCGGTTTTTTTCGCGGGATCATCTGTTGCATAACCTAGCAACGCAGAAGTATAAACAATTGGAAAATCTAATTGCTCGTTGGTTGCATCTAAACTCACAAATAAATCGAAGACTTGATCTACCACCCATTCCGGGCGCGCGCCATCACGATCGATTTTATTAATCACCACAATGGGTCTTAATCCCCAGGAAAATGCTTTTTGTGTCACAAAACGCGTTTGCGGCATAGGACCATCGACTGCATCAACCAATAACAAAACGGAATCCACCATCGACAAAATGCGCTCCACTTCACCACCAAAATCCGCGTGACCGGGCGTATCCACAATATTGACGTGATAATCATGCCAACGAATCGCTGTATTTTTAGCGAGAATCGTGATGCCACGTTCACGTTCCAAATCATTGGAATCCATGATGCGTTCGGTTGTCTGCGCGCGTGCACTGAACGTGCCAGATTGTTGCAATAATTTATCGACCAGCGTCGTTTTGCCGTGATCGACGTGCGCAATAATAGCAACATTTCTAACGTGACCAACAAGACTCATATTTTTATCGCTACTTTACATTTTAAAACACTGGTCATCGATAAATAAAAAAGTGCCAGAAAAATAAAACTCAACGCTTGCCAAGACTCAGAAACCAATGCATGCGCAAATAACATGCCAATTAATCCCAAACAAAATGAAAAAACGACTAAAGATATCGAAATTATGGAAGGTGACAATCCTAAATCAATTAACAAAAAATGCAAGTGATCTCGATTCGGTAAAAACGGCGAGTTGCCAGTCCTCAGTCGATGAAATACGACTGACAGCAAATCCAACAAGGGAAAAGCAATCACCCACAGAATGGTGACGGGATTATATTTCATGTACACATGCAACACGGTTGCTTGAGATAACGTCACGGCAAACCACGCAATCACAAAACCCAAAAAAGTACTGCCTGCATCACCCAAAAAAACCAATGCTCGGCGGCGCCAAGGAAGCGGGAAATTGTAAGCTAGAAAAACAGAAACGGCGACTAAAAACAATAATAACACGTACCCGGAGAGGATCGCATGAAATGATTTGCTAATGATCAGCAACAACAACCCCTGCCCCAAAATAACGCCGCCCGCCAAACCATCGATACCGTCAATCAGATTCACGGCGTTCACGAAAGACAGCACAAACAAAACCGTAATCACAAACGACCAAACACCCAGGTTCACATCGCCGAAAAAAAATAAATTACCGAGGTGCGCGATGGATAATTGCCCGGTTTGAATCAACATTAACGCCGCGAGACATTGCCCAATAAGCCGCACACGAGGACGAAGCTCGCGAAAATCATCCATCACGCCAATGAGAATTAAAATGGCGCTCCCTGCCAACAATCCGCGATAGCCACGCAAGGAAATATCCAACCCCAGCAATGAAAAACAAAACCCCATAAAAATAGCGATGCCGCCAATGAGTGGCATCGTTTGCTCATGCATTTTTCGCCCGCCGGGTGTATCAATTAAACCAATTCGCATGGCTACGGGACGCAATAAATAAATGCAAACACGTGTCGCAAAAATCGTGACACAGGCGCTTAAAATGAGAGACAACGGAATATGTAAATGCATGCGCACATTGTATTCACTCGCTACCGCTCGTGTCTATGTCCACGAAAATATTTAAACATCGAACACGAATACGAGCACAGGCACGAGCGGTAAAATTCAAGTTCGGACCTAGACACGAGCGGTAGCGAGTGAAAATCAATGGGACCTAGACACGAGCGGTAGCGAGTGAATAAATTAAACTGGACAAACAACCACCGGGAATATATCAACATCAATGTCGATTTAGAATGCCAGCAAAATCAACATATTAAGAAATATTCCTCATGTGATCGCTTATCCAGCAACCCAAGAGTACCGCAAATTTTATGATTTGTTAACAGTCAGTCGACCAGGATTTTTAGCCTGTAATCGCGCCAAGGTTTTTGCACCGATACCTTTCACGTGCGTAAGATCGTTCACCGAATGAAATGCGCCATGCGCTGTTCGATACGCCACAATCGTATCCGCTTTTTTAGGTCCTATGCCTTTCAATGTTGCAAGCGCTGCCGCATCGGCGTGATTAATATCGACTGGCTGCGTGCTCAATTTTTGCGTGGCATGATGCACATGATTTTTTTGCGCAGGTGCGGTATGTGCTGCAAAAATTCCATGCATCGCAAATATCGTCATAACAAATAAAAAAGATAAACACAAACGTTTCATAAAATGCAAACTCCTTAAAAAATATTTAAAAGACTCTGCATTGTAAATAATTTTTGATGATGCGCAATACCGGGTTTTAGAAGTTACAATGATCTTTCATGTCGCGACGTGCTATTTCCCTGAGTGAATATTTGTGGGTAAAAAACACCGCTTTATTGTCCGCCGGAATTGGTCTCCCATGCAACCGACGTGCCAATTGCAATAATAAAGTTTGCATTGAGTCAGTTTTTGTATTGCAGGGTGTTTGAAATAAACAAAGTAGATGCGTTAGAATACTTTTTCTATTAACCATTGTGTCTAGTTTGTCGATGTCAATCTTTTCAAGTAATTTTTTAATGGTTAGCGCAATCGCTTCAACACAATGCAACTTATTTTTCCTCAAGGCGGTAAATAATGCCGTTATTAAACCGTGCATGGCATTTGTTTCGTGCGTGAGATCTAATAATTTTTTTTCAAAAAAAGTGTTGCTCAAAGTATTTACATCTGATTGATCAATTAATTTGTTGAGTTTTGTGGTTATTGTTGCAATTTCCGATAACGACACCCTTTCTTGGTTCATTTCATGATTTAATAAACCAATTAAAAAGAAAATTGATTTTTTATGCCGAATTTGCTCTAAAATAAATTTTTTGAACACCTCCTGTTCTTTATCATTTTTAAAAAATGCGCTCACCCAACTTTTTCTTTTGTTAATCAACCTGTCAAATATAGTTTTTTCTTCATATAATTTTTCTATCTTATCTGAATCACTTAATTTATTGACATACTCTTCCAACTTTTTCATGATAATTTCGTTAAACGTAAATAATTTTTGTAAAACATCTTCACTAATGGGATGATAATTCAATTTTAATAATATTTGAAATAACAGATTTTGTATCCCAGTAATTTTTTTTAACTCTGGATAAGCTAATATTTCAAGTATGAAATTAAAACCAACAGATTTTCTAAACTTTACTTGTAATCTAGATAATATTTCTAAAAGTTGATCAGACGTTAATTTGTTGATGAGTAATTGAATGGTTTCGGTTATTTTTTCAATCACGGTTGTGTTATTTTCTTTAGAGGATGCTTTGTTAAGCGCATTCATCAACAGAAGAAAACCATTAGCGCCTGCCCAATCGCCTTGTGTTCTTTTTTCAGATAAACCAGTAGCCAGTTGATCAGGTGTTAATTTATTGATGAGTAATTGAATGGTTTCGGTTATTTTTTCAATCACGGCTGTGTTATTTTCTTTAGAGGATGCATTGTTAAGCGCATTCATCAACAGAAAAAAACCATTAGCGCCTGCCCAATCGCCTTGTGTTCTTTTGTCAGATAAACCAGTAGCCAGTTGATCAAGTGTTAATTTATTGATGAGTAATTGAATGGTTTTGGTTATTTTTTCAATCACGGCTGTGTTATTTTCTTTAGAGGATGCAGCATTGTTAAGCGCATTCATCAACCGAAAAAAACCATTAGCACCTGCCAAATCGTCTTGTGTGCTTTTTTCAGATAAACCAGTAGCCAGTTGATCAAGTGTTAATTTGTTGATGAGTAATTGAATGGTTTCGGTTATTTTTTCAATCACGGCTGTGTTATTTTCTTTAAAGGATGCATTGTTAAGCGCCTTCATCAACAGAACAAAACCATTAACGCCTGCCCAACAACCGCCATGTGTTCTTTTTTCAGATAAGGTGGAAATCAGTTGATTTGGAGTGAGTATTTTAAGCACTTTTTCTATTACTGTAATAAGATCGATTTCATCGCGCTCAACTTTAACTGAAAAACACATTTTATAGTTACACGCAATGAGCAATGATAAGACACTAAAATCATTTAATTTTGATATTAATTCTTCGTTATCATTATGATCATTTATTATCGCCAACAATATTTGAACATAATGGTACTCAATTTTGTCAATAATTTTGTCATCAGTGGATTGTGTATTTTCTGTAATGGCAGTTTTTAGTGCGCGATAATGAGATAAAAATTCCCCTTTATTATTTCTCACGATAGATTCATCTGATATTTCTAATAATCGAGCACTGTCCCCCACTATGTCTTTTTTTTCTGAATTCAGTAGATCTACCGCAAGTGACCGCATTTTTTTTATTTTTGGTATTGATAGAATCGATTTTTTTCCTGGCGAACCATCTGCATTATCAACATGAACCATGTTGTATATTAAGGTACCAGGCGCTATTACCGCTTCAATTAACTGAATATCTTCCAGGCTCTTTAGATAATTTTTTATTTTCCATATTAACGCAGCCTTGTGTTTATGTGATACCACGTTAAACTTAGATGAAATGGAGTGATTATTGAATATCAGAATTAATTTTAATAACACACTGAGTATAGCGCGCTGTTTTAGGTCTTCACGTAAGATTGCATCATCACCAGCGGCATATTTTTTGAATGTTTCTGTTATCGATAACGCTTTTTCTAGCGCTGAAAAAGCATATTGGTTTGATGTGGCGACGGGTTCAAGTAGCGCATCTGCCAATCTTTCCGGGTCCATAATTTCAATGATATTAATAATGAGTCGCGCTAGCTTTTCGAGCACATAAAAATTATTTTTTTGTACCAATGCGTCGTTCAGTGCCTTCATTAAGAGATGCAATGCATTGAAACCAGTAAACTTACCCGAAATTATTTTTCTTGTTAATATTTCTATGAAGTTTTTCCTTTCTATTTTTTCTATTATCCGATCATGCATTGTAAGATCACGGATGATCGCAGAAAAAAGATTGACAGGTATGGTGATGTTGCGTGGCTCGACAATGCTTTCCCACCAACAATCTTTTTGTATTCCATCCAAAAAGGCGTTCAGTAACGTTTCTGCATCAGTCATTTCAATTAATTTTTTTATTTGATTTAATTTATCTGTTAGTGATAAAATCGTTTTATAATAGTCACGCACCAAATCTCCTTCTACTCCTGTTTCCGTATAGCCATTTGCAACATCAAGATCAACCGATTGTCTTTCGGGGCTATATTCTTGAATATCTTTCGTCTCTGATATGAAGAAAATAGGCACCTCAACATTCAATTCATATTGTAGTATTAAACATCTGTATTGTGCATTGAGGCGTTGCAGTAAAGCAGAAATTGTCATTTGCTCGTTTTCAAACCGAGCAGAAATTGGGATGCCAACACCGATAATACTGTCTGCTGATAATCTCGCTAAAATTTCATTCCATGCTGGAGTGTCGCTACTTTCTTGTATTATTTTCCGATGTTGATTTCTAATATCGTTAATTGGTGTGGCTGGATGTCTCTCATGTTTAGTATCGCCAAGCCACCAGCGAAAATCGGTCCCCACGTTTTTGTCGAAAACATATTTATCAGCTATACGACATCGATTGATATCAAATAGGATAGCAACACCATGCTGCTGGGAAAATAATTTCATTGTTCCATTGGGTGGTAATAAACTGGTTGCTGTTTTTTTGGTAAATATGGTCCCGGGTTTGAATTCACCCCTTACTGGATCAATAGTTCTTGTTATTTCTTTTTCAATTCGGGGATCGAAATACATGGCTCGGTGAGCGTTTTTCTTAAGCGTTATGACCGGGCGAACAGTTTCAGGGTATTGCAATTGACGAATCAAAAATCCCCAGCCATTTTTGCTGTCGGAAAACATAGGTTCAGCAGCGGGATTAGTTGTTTTGATGTTTTTAATCAGCGCATGCTGGTTGGAAACAATCTCTATTGCTTCGGCAGCGGTCACTTTTCGAGAACGCTGTCGGCTGTTTGATAGTGTAATTCTCATTGATCAGGCAACCTCCCGATTAACAATATCCTTATTTTTCAGTGTATTATGTTTCTAACACTTGATTATCTAACCAGTGTACGTTACGCAGGTTAAGAAAATATGAAACATGGTGCTCGTCTTGTGTTACCAAATTGAAAATCCGCTCGCTGACGCGCGCGGCTCTTTGTTTATATATAACCACGCGACACAACGGTATCTGGATTTAAAGAAATACTGTCGATTCCTTGTTGTACCAGCCACTTTGCAAAATCAGGATGATCGGATGGACCCTGTCCCTAAAGTATCGGCGTAAGTGAAACGGAAATTTTAGCCAATCCGCATCATTTGCAGCTCGTCGATACTTTAGAGACAGGGCCTATTGTTTCTTAAAATCAATAAATTCGATCTGCATTGTCATTCCGGAAATCGCGTAGCGATTATCCGGAATCCAGAATTTATATTTTCTTTCTCTGGATCTCGCAGTCTTTGCCGCGGGATGATGTAGCGCGTACATTGAAGTCAGGGTTCGCACGAAGTGGAAACTCCTGTTTAATATCATATCCGTATAGGGCCTAAACTATTGCCCTCTAGAATTTACAGCAGGATACGGACATAACCTTCCCTGGTGCGTTATCGGGCCAATTAATTTTTATTAAAACGTATTCGATCTTTGCTGTTAGTGTTGCTAACTTGCGAAGTCTGTCTATATTCACGCCATATCGTTCAATCAGTTGTTTTCTCGTACCTGCGCCATCATTTTTAAAAAAACCGTGTTTATTTTTTCCAAGAGCGTGTTCAATTATTTTTTCTATTGTAATAGGGTCTTTGTTTTGAACTGTATTCCAATATGAATTTTTCGACATCTGAAAATGATCAAAAAAATCTTTTACTGCTATCGCACTCAATACCGTGTAAATCGCTGTGCGTTGCTCTGGGGTGAGATCACGAAGCATACTCCGA
>Ga0155525_121_pt1 | contig 44626 bp, 36 predicted proteins | sample RifCSPhighO2_12_FD_107182 | JGI IMG/M metagenome (GOLD analysis project Ga0155525, IMG submission 107182) | Gammaproteobacteria bacterium RIFCSPHIGHO2_12_FULL_41_25 | reverse complement strand
CCATCACAGGATTACAGCCCAATACGACATATCAAGCCACAATGGTAACCAGTAGCAACGCGCCGCTTTCTAACCAATTGTCATTCACTACCAGTCAGGTAACGTCAAGTAGCCTCACCGTTTCTATTCCTTCACCAACTATTACCGCCACTTGCGCTAAAATTTCTTGGCAACCTGTGACAGGTAGCAATATTTCTTACAGTATCAGCGGCGTTTCTCAATACACAACGCCAACCACAACAAATGGCGCGGTGAGTAGTATATTGCATGGATTATCGCAAAACAAAGAGTATACGATTGCTGTTAAAGCAACAGACGATACGAATGACGTAATTGCCTCATCGCCTCACAAAACTTTTCACACGCAACAAGCACCGATCATGAAAGTCGCATATTCTTCGGACGAAACAGCAAAAGTGACTTGGTCTGCACCGACAAATATGATAGCTGGCCCAGCAGTATCTTACGTAGTAACCGCTACTGGAAATGCAACGGTATTAAGACAAGGTAACACAGCCCAATTGACAAATTTAAAACCTAATACGGAATATACCGTTTCAATGGTTGTCACACCACAGAATTTTCCAACCCAATGTAAATTTTCAGTGCAAACATCTTTTCATACACGTTGATACGTCATCCCGCGGCGAAGACCGCGGGATCTAGTAATAAAAATCATCGATCCCGCGGTCTTCGCCGCGGGATGACGTAGTGGGAACAATTATTTTTTTAACGCGTGAATCACAAACTGCTCTATTTGATCGCTCACGATTTCCGCCGCTTGATTGGTTGCTAGAACACCACTGTAAGAATTATTTCTCGATGCAGGAATCACTGCTTCAACAATACGATTTGAAATGACTTCGCCATTATTCATGCGCATCAGTGTCGCACTCATGCGCAAACGCACTTGACTCACTGGTTGCAAAAATTCTTGCTGCAATGTTAATAATTGCAAATTTAATTGATAATCCGCTGTGCCTGAAAATGGCGCCGTCACCACTGCTTTAAAATAATTTGTTTGGCGAATGCGTTCAGCAATCAACGGCAATAATAAAGAGGCTGGCGGTGCGACCCACCGATGATTCGCATACGATTTGAGTTGATACGGCACCATGACGTAAACCATTTGCGATGACGCGTATCCGGGCGCCGCCATGGGAGCTGTCACCAACAATGTATTTTGTGTGGCTTGATACACTTTATTATTTTGCTTCACGGGCCAGCGCGTAATCGTGTATGTGGATTCCGGCGCTAATTTCACGGGTGACACAACACTGCATCCGGCCACAAAAAAAGTGATCAACAAAATAAATAATTTTTTCATCATTTTTCTCCGGGGCCTAGCGTATTGCTATCGTGTGCTCTACCGCGCACCAACATGCTGGGGTCACGCTGCAATTCATTCGTTAAATGCTGCACGCTCAATGACACTTGCGACAAACTCGACAACGCTTGTTCTGCATTGGGCATCACTTGATTGGAAAAATTATTCAACACCGCACGACCACTTTGCATCGTGTTACTAATATTTTGAGACATCTGATTCATTTGGAGCGACAGCTGATCCACCGACTGCAATGTTTTATTCATTTGCCCAATCGTATCAGGAAATTGATCGCTCGCTTTAGAAATATTTTCCAGCGTGTGACGCAATGAGTGTATGGTGTCGGTAAATTCTTCAGAATTATCTGACAACGCTTTACTCACGACAGCAATATTTTGCAATGATTCCTGAATCGATTCGCGATTATTTTTATTTAACACATCCGCAACACTGGCACTTAATTTTTGAATATCAGCAGTCACTTCCGGCAATGCCGTACTCAATTGCATTAAAAAAGAAGGCTTGGAAGGAATGATGGGGTAAGGTTGCCCCGCTGTAGCCACAAGCGGCGGTGCTTTTTCTGTGTCTGCTTTTAGATTGACATACACAACACCGGTGAGCCCTTGCACGTTTAACATGGCATAAGTGCCTGTCGTGATCACAACATCGGGTTCAACGCGCAACACAATTTTAACCAGCTTGGAATTTTGTTGATCGAGCGTGATAGATTCCACATACCCTACTTTCACACCGTTGAATCGCACAAGGCTTTCTTCGTTAAGACCCGTCACATCTTCGTGCACATAAACCCAGTACGTGCGATACAATTTTCCATGGCCAATGGTGCTTAGCCAAATAACCGTCATCAACAACACCGCTGTGAGTACAACCACAAAAACGCCAACGACAGTGTAGTTTACTTTGCCTTGCATATTCTAACCCAATTTATTACGATGCCCGCTAAAATAAGATTGTATGGCAGGATAAGGATTTTTACGCAACACATCCATGGGTTGATCTGCCAATACTTTCCCTTCTCCTAAAAATATAACACGGTCTGGCACATACCACAGCGTATCTAGATCGTGCGTGACCATCACAAACGTTAATCCCAAGTTATCACGCATATGTAAAATCAAGTCATCCAAATCACCTGCGCTCTTTGGATCCAATCCCGCCGTTGGCTCATCTAAAAAAATTAACTCGGGATCAAATGCGATGGCACGCGCCAATGCAGCGCGTTTTCTCATACCGCCGCTTAATTCCGAAGGATATTTGTAAGCCGCATCGAGCTCGAGCCCGACCATCGTAATTTTTAATTTGGCAAGTTCGATCTGCATCTCGCGCGGCATGATGGCGTATTCATGTAATACATATAAAATATTTTCTAATACATTGAGTGAACTGAATAATGCGCCACTTTGAAACATCACCCCCCAGCGTTTTTGTACGGCCAGCAACACATCATTGGAAGCGGTTAACACATTGGTGTTGAATACAGAAATTTCGCCAGACGTTGGTGTCATCAGTCGCAAAATGCTGCGCAGCAATGTGGTTTTACCACAACCGCTGCCGCCGATAATCGCGATAATTTCTCCGCGTTTGACGCTAAAATTCACATCATCATGGATCCAGCGCCCGCCCAAATAATTTTTCAAGTGGCAAACGTCGATAATGTTTTCAGATAACGCCATTTCCATCACAGATCCATCCAATTAAATAAAATGGAAAATAATCCGTCTGCTAAAATAATCAAAAAAATCGCTTGGACTGCAGCGCGCGTGGTTCGCTCACCGACACTTTGTGCACTGCCTTCCGCTTGAAATCCTTGAAAGCAGCCGATACCTGCAATAATCAGCGCAAAAACAGGTGTTTTTATCAATCCCAAATACAAATGTTTAATAGCCACTTCTTGCTGAAAACGCTGCAAAAATGCGGAAAAATCGATGCCCGCCATACTTTTTGCCATCACCATGCTACCAAACACACCAAACACATCGCCCCACACGGTCAAGAGCGGCAGCGCGATCACGAGCCCCACAATTTTAGGCAACACCAAGCGTTCCATCGGAGACAATCCCATGGTTTGCAGTGCATCAATTTCTTCATTCACTTTCATTGTGCCAATCAACGCAGCAAATGAGGTGCTGGTTCGCCCAGCAATAATCACAGCGCAAATGAGCGGCGAAAATTCGCGTAAAATGGCAACTCCCGACAAATCGACGATATACGCATTCGCCCCATAAATTTGCAATTGCACACCCAGCTGATAAGCCACCACCACACCAATGAGTGCCATCATCACAGCAATAATTGGCAACGCGCGATATCCGCCCACATCAATTTCATACACGACAGAACGCCATTGCATGTGTAATGGATGAAATAAAGATTTTAATAATTGCACCAACAGCTCACCCAAGAAACCAATGGCAAGTATGGTTTGAAATGCGAGATTAGTGGCACGTTTACCAATGCGATACAACATCGAAAATTGCGCTTCAACAACCGTGCTGGTTTCAATTGTTGATAATTCGCGAGTAACTAATGCTAATAGCGCTTGAAAATGGGTATTTAATCCGTCAATTTTTTTGTGTTGAAATAATTTTTCTTGCAGTGTACGCAGCAAATATGCGCCTGCGGTATCAAGATGCGTGATCTGACTTGCGTCGATTGATTGAATGGCGGGATGATCTTGCAACAACTGACGTACTTCGGTGTCAGCATAACTTATTTCAGCGATGGACCATGCGCCGATGAGTTGTAATGTTAATCCCTGCGATGTGTTGGCGATGGAGGCGAACATGTCAATCCTTTTTTATTCACTCGCTACCGCTCGTGTCTGTGTCCTAAGCGAGTGAATCAAAAAGATTATACCTGAATTGATTGGGGTGGACGATGGGGATTGAACCCACGACGGCCGGAGTCACAGTCCGGGGCTCTACCAACTGAGCTACGTCCACCATTCGACAAACAAACACAATTTATAAAAACCCGTTATAAAAACCCGCTACGCGGGATTTTATAAATTGCGCCTGACAGGGTTTACTCGGGCCATCCATGGCCCTCGCCCTTCGGGCTCGCTGCGCTCGTACAAATTTGCAATCCTGCAAATTTGCCGAACCTGAAATCAGGTTCTCATCCTGCAAACACAATTTATAAAAACCCGCTACGCGGGATTTTATAAATTGCGCCTGACAGGATTCGAACCTGTTACCCCCGGCTTAGAAGGCCGGTGCTCTATCCAAATGAGCTACAGGCGCGTGACACACGGGAATACAAAGGCAGCCTTTTCGGGGCAGAGGGATTCGAACCCCCGACATCCTGCTCCCAAAGCAGGCGCGCTACCAGACTGCGCTATGCCCCGCGAAAAATGCATCATACTGTGCGGTTACATGTGCGTCAACTTTGTGTATCATGTGACACTATGAAATCAACACAGCATATCATCGATAGCGCATTTGATCAGCATCACATGCTCACTTGCACAAACGCATCTGTGGAATTGCGAAATGCCGTTCATGACACCATTGCTCTACTCGATCAAGGAAAAATTCGCGTCGCTGAAAAAATTAACGGTGCGTGGACGACACATGAGTGGATCAAAAAAGCGATATTGTTATTTTTTAAAATCACGGACAATCAAATTATTCCCGCTGAATTTACCAATTTTTACGACAAAGTGCCGCTTAAATTTTCTAACACCACCGCAGAAGAATTTAATGCAACGAAAATTCGCGTGGTGCCAAATGCCGTGGTGCGCCGCGGCGCTTTTTTGGCATCCAATACAATTGTGATGCCGAGTTTTATAAATATTGGTGCATTTATCGATTCAGGAACGTTAATCGATACATGGTCAACGATTGGTTCCTGCGCACAAATCGGCAAAAACGTGCATATTTCTGGCGGTGTTGGTATTGGTGGCGTATTAGAACCGTTGCAGTCAGCACCGACCATTATTGAAGATAATTGTTTTATTGGCGCACGTTCTGAAATCGTTGAAGGTGTGGTTGTTGAAGCAAATAGTGTAATTTCCATGGGTGTTTTTATCGGCAAAAGCACGCCCATTTATAATCGCATGACAGATGAAATCATTGTTGGAAAAATTCCTGCGGGTTCAGTTGTTATTTCCGGGTCATTGCCTGCAGACAATGGAAAATATGCGCGTTCTGCTGCAATCATCGTGAAACAAGTCGATGAGAAAACTCGATCAAAAACGTCGATTAATGAGTTACTGAGATGCTGATAGGGAGCCGCGCGCGTAAGCAAGCGGTTTTGCAATGTCCGAAATTATTGAACTAGCAAAATCATTAATTAACATTTCCTCCATCACGCCCAACGATCACGGCTGTCAAAAAATTTTAATTGATCGATTAAAAAAAATGGGGTTCAGCATCACCGAATTAAATTCCAATGGCGTCAGCAATTTTTTTGCAACGCACGGCCACGGTGAAAAATTATTTGCTTTTTCTGGCCACACGGATGTAGTGCCGCCTGGAAATATAAATGAATGGCGCTCCCCACCCTTTCAAGCCGATATTCGCGACGGAAAATTATTTGGCCGCGGCGCTGCCGATATGAAAAGTGCATTGGCTGCAATGATTGTTGCAACCGAAAATTTTCTGCAAAAAAATAAAAATCATTCTGGAAAAATAGCATTTTTAATCACGAGTGATGAAGAAGGCAACGCCACCGACGGCACCAAAAAAATTGTGGAACATTTACAAAAAAATGATATCAAGCTCGATTATTGTTTGGTGGGAGAAGCCAGCAGCAACGAACGATTGGGTGATGTGATTAAAGTCGGCAGACGTGGATCATTGCATGGTGAGTTGACGGTATTTGGAAAACAAGGTCACATTGCATATCCGCAATTAGCAATTAATCCTATTCATCGCAGCTTTCAAGCGCTCGATGCATTAACCGGGCTTGCGTGGGATAACGGCAATGAATTATTTTCTCCAACCAGTTTTCAAATTTACAATATTAATGCAGACACCGGCGCTTCAAATATTATTCCAGGTACACTCACCGCGCGATTTAATTTTCGCTATGCGCCCACAAGCAGCGCAGAATCTCTGCAAGAAAAAACTGAAAAAATATTTCAAAATCATGGGTTGCATTACAAAATTCGTTGGTTACATGCAAGCGAGCCTTTTTACAGCCCTGCTGGAAAATTACGCGACGCTTGTATGCAAGTAATCAAATCAATTTGTCACATCGACACACAACCCAATACCACGGGCGGCACATCCGATGGTCGTTTTATCGCAAAATTAGGCACTGAGGTGGTTGAATTGGGATTGTGTAGCGATAGCATTCATCAGGTGGATGAGTATGCCAATATTGATGATGTAACACGACTTTCGCAATTGTATGAACAAGTGCTGGAAAAGTTGATGTAACTAAAATTCTGGTTTACCCTTGCAACCTGAATCTGGAGAGATGTCTGAGTGGCTTAAAGAGCACGCCTGGAAAGTGTGTGTACGCCTTAAAACGTACCGAGGGTTCGAATCCCTCTCTCTCCGAATCAATAAACAAAGAGCCGCGCGCGAGAAAGCCAAGCGAAATTTGCGAAGTACAAGTAAATCATAAAATGGCAAGGAGCCGCGCGCGTTAGCAAGCGGGTTTTTTCTTGACATAAAAAAACCCAAGGCCATTATTATTCGAGCTCTTTTACTTGTAAATTTGGGGGTTCGTGCAGCGTTTTAGGCTTCCTGAAGGATCAGGCCTGCACACCACGCTTCAACAAACTCCACCTTGCTTTTTTCACTGTAGGCTCGAATGTAATTGCCTCAGGTCACAAAACCAGTATAGCTAAATTTGATGGATTTGTCAGCGGATATACAACAAATATTTATATTTATTTCAAATGGTTGCAAGTTATTTTTAATGAAAATTAACGCATTTGCTTCGCAAATCTCGCTTGACTTTCGTGCGCGGCTCCTTGCTATATTTCTGTGGCCATCGGGTAACACAATCGGAGCCGCGCGCGTTAGCGAGCGGTTCTTTGTTTATCTATTCTCGCGGCTTCGCCATTCTAACCACAATCGCGCGCCCGCGCATGTCTTGACCGTTGGCGCTCAGTGCATTTTTTGCATCTTTGGTATTGCCAAAAGTGACAAATGCAAAACCTTTGGAGCGCCCCGTGCGATTGTCTTTAATCAGTCGCACATATTCCACCGCGCCGTATTGCGAAAAAAATTCTTTGAGATGATAACCATTCACCTGATACGGCAAATTGCCGACATACAATTGTTCGCCTTCGGGATAATCTTCTGCACGCGATTTTCTGCGGCGAATGAGGCGCACGACAAGCAAGGCGACGAGCAATACTAAAACAACGATGGCAATTAGAGTGGTTAATGGGGACATGAAATGTTCTCGCATGTGAAAAATTGTGACAATTGAAATGGAATCATTGTATGAAATGGAGTTGGAGAAGTAAAGCGCATAAATAAGTAAAGAAGCACGCGGGGAGCGAGCATCGCTCGCGGACCAAGTGCGTTAATCAGCAAAGAAGCGCGCGCGATAACAAGCGCCTATAAAGAAGGCGCCGAAGCGCCCTTTTTAGAATCACAAACGAAACGTTTACACGCTGAATTTGTAGCTAACGCCAGCTAAGTAAGCTGTAGCGCCTGGCATAGTTTGTTTCACGCCATCTTTAGTAAAGTTCTTTTGGAACGCGTGAATCGCTTGAACACTCAATGCAACATTGCGTGTCAAGTTGTAAGCAGCGCCCGCACCTAGATCAGGTGTCCAAACACTCGCACTAGTGGAAGGAGTGCCTGAAGCATATTCATAGCTACTCATGTCCATCATACCGCCTTTAGCAAATACAGAAAACTTGTCAGTAATCGGAATAATGCCTTTTGCGTTGAAATCAAAACCACCTAAGCTAACGCCCGATTTAACAGTGGCGCCATTAGCAGTTAGTGATGCATTTTGATCCAGGAAGGAAATGTAACCTACTTCAGCTGCTAAATATTTGTTGAATTGATATCCAGCATTGATTGCCCACGCAAAATTTCCACTAACTTTTTGCGTTGTTTTCTGAAAGGTATCACTTAGTGTGCCCATACCCAAATCACCACTCACAAACAAGCCAGCAGCACTGCCGTTGTCATTAGAAGAGTAGCTTGAAGAATCCATTGCATTCGCGCTAGCAGCCATGCCAGCAGTTACGGTTGCCAATGCAGCTGCACTGACGAACGTTAGGATTACTTTTTTCATTACGTATCTCACTTTTGTTGATCAAAAAAAGTGCACGCACAACGGCATGCAACGCGGGCATTATGCATAGCGATGATTTTTATGTCAATACTGTTTTTGCTATTTTTTATAATAAGTTAATGAAATTACTTAACGTAACAGATGATGTATTTTGTACGCATTTGCTCCGCAAATAAAAATGATTTTCTTCGCAAATCCCGCTCGCTGACGCGCGCGGCTCCTTGCTTAATTGGTACGTATGATGCGTTGTCACTGCAAAAATGCTACAGTGCGTCATCGAAAATAGGGATACAAATCATGCCGTCACAACATCATCAACTCATCATTTTAGGCTCAGGCCCAGCCGGTTACACAGCGGCGGTATACGCCGCTCGCGCAAATTTAAAACCCGTGTTGATCGCAGGCATGGAACCTGGCGGACAACTCATGACGACAACAGATGTCGACAATTGGCCCGGCGACATTGAAGGCTTGCAAGGCCCTGCCCTGATGGAACGCATGCAAAAACACGCAGAACGTTTCGACACAAAAATTATTTTTGATCACATCAACAAAGCAGAGTTGAAACAAAAGCCATTTCAGTTAATCGGCGACAACAGCGAATACACTTGCGATGCATTAATCATCGCAACCGGTGCTTCGGCGCGTTACTTGGGAATTCCATCCGAACAACAATATCGCGGCAAAGGTGTCTCGGCATGTGCTACGTGTGATGGATTTTTTTATCGTGGCAAAAAAGTCGCGGTGATCGGGGGTGGAAACACAGCAGTTGAAGAAGCATTGTATTTATCGAACATCGCTTCTCATGTAACACTCGTGCATCGACGCGATACATTTCGCGCGGAAAAAATTCTGATCCAAAAACTCAACGAAAAATCTAACATAAAAATTATGTATGATTCGACATTAGATGAAGTATTGGGTGATGACAAAGGTGTTAACGGTATTCGCATTAAAAACCTGAAAATAGAAAAAACAGAATCGCTCGAATTGTCCGGCGTTTTTATTGCCATCGGCCACGATCCCAACACTAAAATTTTCAAAAGCCAATTGGAAATGAGCGAAGCAGGATACATCAAAACCAAAAGTGGGCAAGCGGGCCGCGCAACATCTACCAGCATTGCCGGCGTTTTCGCGGCTGGCGATGTCGCCGATCACGTGTATCGTCAAGCCATCACTTCCGCCGGTTTTGGTTGCATGGCCGCGTTAGATGCGGAAAAATACTTAGATTCAACCACAGGAAATTAACTTTATGCCCAAAGAAGAACAAATTGAAATGAATGGTGTGATTGTCGAGGCGCTGCCCAATACTACGTTCAGAGTGAAGCTCGAGAATGGGCACATCATCAACGCGCACATTTCTGGCCGCATGCGGAAAAATTACATTCGTATTTTAACAGGCGATGCGGTGGTAGTTGAAATGACGCCGTACGATTTAACGCGCGGCAGAATTATTTTCAGAGATGCGGGTAAGAAGCGACCAGATCAGACAACCGAATAACGAGGCATCGTAATAGATTCACTCGCTACCGCTCGTGTCTATGTCCCGATTGATTTACTCACTACCGCTCGCATCTAGGTCCTTGCTAAAGAATGCGCCTGAATTTCAAAATCAAGCTCATCGTCTTTAACAAACACGGTCACATCCGCTTCTTGGCCGGCGCTTAATTTTCCAAACAATAATTCATCCGCCAACGGTTTTTTCAATTTTTCTTGAATCAACCGCTCCATCGGACGCGCACCCATTTTTTTGTCGTAGCCATTTTTCGCAAGCCATTCACGCGCTGCATTATCTAACGTCATCGTGACATTTTTCTCATGCAGTTTGGTTTGCAATTCAGCAATATCTTTATCCACCACTTTCAAAATCACTTCATGCGGTAAATAACCAAATCGCAACACCGCGTCCAAGCGATTGCGAAATTCTGGCGAAAATAATTGTTTGATCGCTGCAGAATTATCATCCGACTCGTGATTTTCAGCAAAACCAACTGGTGATCTTTCCAGTGCTTCTGCGCCAATGTTAGTTGTCATCATTAAAATTACGTGACGAAAATCAATTTTTCTGCCGTTATTATCGGTTAAAAATCCATAGTCCATCACTTGCAATAAAATATTAAATAAATCTGCGTGTGCTTTTTCGATTTCATCAAGCAGCACGACAGCATATGGTTTTTTCGACACCGCTTCTGTTAACAATCCACCTTGATCAAAACCAACATATCCAGGTGGCGCGCCAATCAAACGAGAAACTGTGTGTTTTTCCATATATTCGGACATATCGATGCGAATTAAATCGACGTGCAATGATTTCGCCAATTGTTTGCATAATTCCGTTTTGCCGACACCTGTTGGGCCTGCCATTAAAAATGAGCCAATGGGTTTATCTTCGCGACGCAATCCCGCGCGCGATAATTTGATGGCATTGCACAATGTGTCCACCGCTTTGTCTTGACCAAACACCACGGATTTTATTTCGTGGTCTAATTGTTTTAATTGATCTCGATCCGATTGCGTGATTTGTTGAATCGGAATACCTGCGATTTTTGCCACAATTTCTTCCACTTCAAGTTCGCTAATCCATTGCTTTCTTTTTTTCTCAGGTTGTAATTGTTGGAAAGCGCCCGCTTCATCGATAATGTCGATTGCTTTATCTGGCAAATGACGATCCGTCATGTAACGTGCAGATAACGCCACTGCATGTGACAACGCTTTGTTGGAATAACGGACACCATGGTACGATTCAAATCGCGATTTTAATCCACGTAAAATTTTCAACGTGTCTTCGCTGCTGGATTCAGCAATATCAATTTTTTGAAAACGACGCAGCAACGCATGATCCTTCGAAAAGAAATTGCGAAACTCATCGTAAGTTGTCGCACCCATGCAACGCAATTCCCCTGAACTTAAAAAGGGTTTAATTAAATTGGAAGCATCGAGTGTGCCGCCGGTTGCAGAGCCTGCGCCCACCAAATTATGAATTTCATCGATAAAAATAATAGCGCCCGTTTGTTTGCGCAATGCTTTCAATATCGATTTAAATCGTTTTTCAAAATCACCGCGATATTTGGTTCCTGCCAATAAAATTCCTAAATCCAATGAATATACGGTGCAATGCGCCAATGCTTTTGGCACTTCGTGATCGACAATTTTTTTCGCTAATCCTTCGGCGATTGCGGTTTTTCCGACCCCAGCTTCACCGACCAATAACGGATTATTTTTTCGGCGTCTGCACAGCGTTTGAATGACACGAGACAATTCATCTGCCCTGCCAATCAGTGGATCCGTTTGTCCGCGTTGCGCGCGTTCATTTAAATTGGTCGCATACAATTCAATCATATTATCTTCGCCGCCCATTTCACGCATCGGCATGGGTGGTTCCATCGAAGAAGGCATCATCGGATCATCAAACTGAAATTCTTCACTGCTTTGCGGTTTGGCAATGCCTTGCGTTGTGTATTTGATGACATCAATGCGCGTCACATTTTCTTGATGCAGAAAATAAACGGCTTGACTATCGGGTTCGCCAAAAATTGAAACCAATGCATGCGCCCCAGTTACTTCGGTTTGCCCAACGCTTTGCACTTGATAAATCGAGCGTTGCAATACTCGCTGAAAACTAATCGTTGGTTGAATATCACGATCCAATTGATGCGCCAATGTAGGCGTAGTTTCATCGATAAAAATTCCGAGACCCGCTCTCAAACGATCCAAATTTGCACCGCAAGCCGATAACACATCTGCTGCTTCGGGATTATCCACCAAAGCCAATAGCAAATGTTCAACAGTAATAAATTCATGTTTCTTTTCTCGAGCTCGGTCGTAGGCGGCGTTCAGTGTCAGTTCCAGTGTTCGACTAAACATAAGGGCATCTCCTTGGGTTAGCGCTGGCAACTTTTGTTCAAATATTGCTCATACTATAACTGTAGACGAGAAATGCAATTTTTGCCTAGAAATTTACAAGAAAATTGTATAAAAAATAAACAGATAGAGCTTGACAGCCCTTATTGGCTTTATTTTCATTAAGTTAATTTAAAAGGCTAGAATTGGGTTGAAATAATCCCAAGACTTAAAAAACAGGAAGATCTGATAAAGCCGACCGATGCGCAGTCAATTACGCTTACATCGCCGCAATCACTTTATTCCCAAACCCTGAGCAGCTCACCTCAGAAGCACCGGGCATCAGACGCGCAAGATCGTAAGTCACCGTTTTATTTTGAATGGCTTTTCCAATACCCTGAATAATGAAATCGGCTGCTTCAATCCAGCCCATGTGCCGCAACATCATTTCTGCCGATAAAATAATTGAGCCTGGATTCACTTTATCCTGGCCGGCGTATTTGGGTGCAGTGCCGTGGGTCGCTTCAAAAATCGCAACCGAATCACTCAAATTTGCACCCGGTGCAATACCAATTCCGCCGACCTGCGCCGCCAGTGCATCAGAAATAAAATCACCATTCAAATTCAATGTTGCAATGACGCTATATTCTTCAGGGCGCAATAAAATTTGTTGCAAAAACGCATCCGCGATCACATCTTTCACAATAATATTTTCGCCTGTGTTGGGATTTTTAAATTGCATCCAAGGGCCTTTATCAATCAGCGTTGCACCAAATGCTTCACGCGCCAACGCATAACCCCAATCACGAAATCCCCCTTCGGTAAATTTCATGATATTGCCTTTGTGCACGAGGGTCACTGAGTCACGGCGATTATCAATCGCATATTGAAATGCACGGCGAATTAATCGCTGTGATCCTTCTTTTGAAACCGGTTTAATGCCAATCGCGCTTGTTTTTGGAAAACGAATTTTTTTGACTTGCATGTCGTGTTGTAAAAACGCAATAATTTTTTTCGCGGCATCACTTTCCGATTGCCATTCTATTCCCGCGTAAATATCTTCAGAATTTTCGCGAAAAATAACCATATTAGTTTTTTCAGGATGTTTCATGGGGCTTGGCGTTCCTTGAAAATAACGCACCGGACGCAAGCACACATACAAATCCAATGCTTGTCGCAACGCAACATTGAGCGAACGAATACCGCCACCCACAGGCGTTGTGAGCGGGCCTTTAATTGAAATGACGAATTCTTTTGCTGCATGCAATGTTTCATCGGGAAGCCACGTGTCATTGCCATACATTGTCACCGCTTTTTCGCCAGCATAAATTTCCATCCAGTGAATTTTTCGTTTATTGTGATACGCTTTCGCAACGGCAGCATCCACCACTTTTTGCATGACGGGTGTAATATCCACACCAATACCATCACCCACAATAAACGGAACAATTGGTTGATCTGGCACAGTGACGCTGTGATCCGCGTTGATCGTAATTTTTTTTCCGAGTGACGGAATTTGGATGTGTTGATAATTCATAACTTCTCCCGCTGCAAAAACATGGCGTCGCCATAACTAAAAAATCGATAGTGTTTGTCGATCGCCTCACGATACGCTCGCATTATACGATCAAAACCAACAAACGCACAGACCAACATCAACAAAGTGGACTTGGGCAAATGAAAATTCGTGATCAGCGCATCCACGATTTTAAATTGAAAACCCGGACGAATAAAAATAGTCGTATCCCCTGAAAATGCTTGCAGCGTACCTGATTGTGCTACTGTTTCCAATGCGCGCACCACCGTCGTACCAACCGCAATCACACGCCCGCCACGCGCGCGACACGCGTGAATTTTTTCGCACAATGTTGAGGTAACCGTAATCCATTCGCGATGCATGACATGTTTTTCAATATCATCCACGCGCACTGGCTGAAAAGTGCCTGCACCCACATGCAACGTTAAAAATTCCACGTCAATTTTATTTTTTAATGCACTCAAGAGCGATTCATCAAAATGTAATCCCGCTGTAGGTGCTGCAACAGCGCCTTGCGTTTTTGCATAAACAGTTTGATAACGTGACGCATCCTGTTTTTCTGCTGATCGCGCAATATAAGGCGGCAAAGGCACATGGCCATATTTTTCAAGCAACACCGTTGCTGATAATTCGGATAACAATTGCAATTCAAACAAATCATCCGCGCGCGATAACACCACCGCATCAAATGCGTTTTCAAAGCGCATACGCGTACCAGTTTTTGCAGCATGGCTCGATTTTAAATGCATCAACACCCGATGATCATCCAGTACGCGCTCCACCAATCCCGAAATTTTTCCACCACTGTCTTTTTGTCCGTGTAAACGCGCCTTCAGGACGCGAGTATCGTTAAAAATAATCAAATCATTGGGGCGCACAAATTCAAGCAGCTGCAGAAATTGCGCGTGCGTGAATGTATCGGAATTTTCAGGCGCCACCAACAAACGACTGCCTGTTCGATCGACAAGCGGGAACTGTGCAATCAGCGATGGCGGTAGATCGTAATCAAAGTCGTTGATATGATAATTCATAGGCGACAATTGTACTGATCATTAAACAAATTACCAGCCGGAATCTCATGGATAATCGACCCAATCGATTTAAAACAGCTTGGTTGCTAGCTAAAGCAAGCTTTCGCGTGATTCAAGCGAGAAAATCACTGCTGATATTTCCTTTGCAGAGCACAATCATCATCCTCGCCCTGCTCTCGTTAGCCATCATTCCACTTGCAAGCTCAGAACAACTGGCATTTCATGCGACACAGGGTATGCTCCCAATTCGCGTGTATGTTATTTTCACGTTGGTGCTGCTCACGTTTTTTTATCTAACTAATTTGCTATCGTTGCTTTGCAGTGTTGCCGTCACTGCTTGCGCCATGGAACACATTCAAGGCAAACCGTATTCGTTAACGCTCGGCTTTCAAGCGATGCAAAAACAGTTAAAAACGATGATGTTATGGACGATCATTGCAACGACCGTTGGAACCATCATTCGTCTTCTGCAAGTGTGGCTGGACAAATGGCCTTCGTTTGAAATTGCGGTAACTATGTTTGCAGGTTTAACATGGTTTTTCGCTACTTTTTTTGTGTTACCTGTATTTATTGTTGAAAATATTGGCCCCTTTGCAGCGATTAAGCGTTCAGCGCATCTCATGAAAGACACGTGGGGAACATCGATTACGTCAAGTGCGGGCATTAGTTTATTTTTATTTGCGATTCGCGTGCTGTCGCTCATTCCCCTGGTCATCGGCGTTGCAACCAAAATAAAAATCGCCATGATTGTTGGCGCTTCGCTGACGACAGTGCTTGTTTTAGCAACCAGCATCGTCAATTCGACGACGCAGATGGTGCTGATCAGCGCACTGTATTTATATGCCACCGATGAGCAGCGCATCATCAACTTCTGTGATCCCAATTTGTTACAGCTCGCCTTTCGTCACAAGACAACGTCTTAAAATTCCGATACTATGATTTTGGTTACTACTAACACCGGCAGTTCCCGCTCTGAAGGTTGATTAACTTAAATTTTCAGCTTTGAGATGAGGTTGAAGGATAATTTGTTGAGAAAAGCGCAGTTGACACGGAAGTCTTTGAGCATTTTCGAAACAAATTATCATTCAAGATCATCCAAAGATGGAAATTTTATTCTCGGCGGAAACTTCTGCACTAACACGGAGTTTTTGTATGAAAAAGATTATGATAGGAATAATCAGCACAGCAGCGCTACTCAGTGCAACCGCTTTCGCTGACACTTTGTCACTCAACAGCCAAAACATGACTAACTCAATCACGGTGAAATGCGGTGCGTCGCGCGACGCTGAGCGTGACACCGGCATGCCCATCCCCACCGATGGACAGCGCAGCATTCATTATTTTTTTATCAAGGTGCTGCTGGGATCACCGATATACTGCGATTTCTACGATAGCTCAGCGGATATCGGTTATGCGAAACTTACAATCAGTGATGACTACATGACTGCGCAAATTAACGATTTCAGTTTTGATCAAACGCATTATAACGTTGCTATTAGCTCCGGCAGTTATAGTTCACTGCCCATCAACACATCAGCGAAAAATATTTCGGTGATGTTAACGAAACTATAAATAAAAGAAGAACCGCGCGCGCAAGCAAGCGGGTTCTGCAAGTGGGTTTGACGTCATCCCGCGGCTTGACCGCGGGATCTAAATTTCTCTATAATCCCCCGGCTATGACAACCAATACTATCTCCCCCGACATTCTAGAAACTTATTTTACGAATCTGATTCGTGACATGGGCGATGATCCGCACCGCGAAGGCATGCAAAAAACGCCGCGCCGCGCGCTCAAAGCGATGCGTTTTTTAACCAGCGGTTATCGCGAAGACTTAACCACATTAATCAACGATGCCATTTTTGAAAGCCGCATGGATGAAATGGTGATTGTGAAAGATATTGAATTGTATTCTTTATGTGAACATCACTTGTTGCCTTTTATTGGGAAATGTCACGTGGCTTATTTGCCGAACGGAAAAGTATTGGGTTTGTCCAAAATAGCACGCATCGTGGATCATTTTGCGAAACGATTTCAAATTCAAGAAAATTTGACGCAGCAAATCGCAGATTGTCTACAAACAATCACGAATGCAAAAGGCGTTGGTGTCATTATTGAAGCGAATCATTTGTGCATGATGATGCGCGGCGTTTCCAAGCAAAATGCGAGCATGGTAACGTCGGTGATGCGCGGCTGTTTTCGGGATGATGATCGCACAAGATCGGAATTTTTAAATTTGGTGCATAAATAAACAAAGAGCCGCGCGCGTTAGCAAGCGGGATTTGCGAAGCAAATCATTTTTATTTACAAGGAGCCGCGCGCGTTAGCGAGCGGTAATAAAAAAGATTGCGAATAAAACACAGCCTTCATATACTACGCTTTCTTTCTTTGCCGAGGTGGCGGAACTGGTAGACGCGCCGGACTCAAAATCCGGTGGTGGTGACACTGTGAGGGTTCGAGTCCCTCCCTCGGTATTCGTTTTTAAAATTAAAATAATTACTTTTTCACGGTAATTTTTTTAATTTTATTCGGCTGAAAACATTAAGGTTTTCTGAATTATAAATCTTAAGTATTTCTTAAGAATTACGGCGCTACACTGGTGCCACTATGGAAGTAATTTATCAAAATGATTTGAATTTTTTTAACAAACGACGGAGATAAAAAATGAGTTTTCGCGATGAAAATAAGTCCACCAAAAAATCACTTGAGACTGATTTTTTTTCGAATGCAGCGCAAGCAGCGCGTGGGATTTGGAGCAGTATGACTACACCCTACGTTCCGGGCCCATCCCGCACAACATTTTTTGGTGATGGAAAAAGACCTGTGGGATTGCCTGGGAATCATCCAAGAAACGTTCCGCGGCACTAGCTCGATAAAAATCACCGCTCGTTAACACTCGCGGCTCCGATTATTGCAAAAATCACCGCTCGTTAACACTCGCGGCTCCGACCATAAGGGAGCGGTGTTAATACCCCACCTTCTCGCGACTCCAATTATTATGGTCGGAGCCGCGACCGTAAGGGAGCGGTGTTTAATACCCCACCTTCTCGCGACTCCGATTATTATGGTCGGAGCCGCGACCATAAGGGAGCGGTGTTAATACTCCACCTTCTCGCGACTCCGATTATTATGGTCGGAGCCGCGACCGTAAGGGAGCGGTGTTTAATACCCCACCTTCACACACTCCTCGCCGCAAAGTTGTTTCAGTTGCGCGAGGAGTGCATTTTTAGGCGTGACGCGCCATTCTGATCCGACGTTGAGTTTGGCTTTCGCGTTTGCTTGTTGCGATGAATACATCAATTGCACAGGGCATTCTCCACCGCGAAAAGGTGCCATCACGGGCGGCAATGCTTCTAATAATTGATTCGCGTGTTGCTCATCCTTCACTAGAATCACCAATTTTTTCGCAAGATTTTTTCTCTTTTCATCCAAGTGCGTAATCGATTCCACTAAAATACGCACACTTTGGTTAAAACTATCTTCTTCCACTTTTCCCTGCACGATATAAACCTGATTTTTTTCCAGCAAAGTCGACACCGCATCATACACTTTACTAAATAATGTCATCTCCACCAAACCACTGCGATCTTCCATGGTAATCACAGCCATGCGTTTGCCTTGCTTGGTAAAAATACGTTTCACATTCACGAGCAATCCCGCAACTGTTACTGTTTTCCCCATATGTTCTGATAACTGATGCAAAGTGCACGTCGTTAAATGCGCGATTTCGCGTTCGTAAATTTTAATCGGATGCCCACTCAAATAATGCCCCAGCGTTTCTTTTTCACCATCCAATTTTTGCATCGCATCTTCATGCGTCACGGAAACATATTCCACTGGATCGCGCACGTTATCATCACACGCGCCAAATAAATCCACTTGACCTGCGAATTCTCGTTGATGTTGTTGGTCCGCCGCTTTAATAGCTTTATCGATCGACGCTAACAATGTCACACGACTCACTTTGAAATCATCCATAGCACCCGATCGAATTAAAGGCTCAATCGTGCGACGCGAAACAGTGTGTGCATTCAATCTCGCGCAAAAATCAAATAAATCACAATACATTCCATTTTTTTGACGTTCACTCGTGATTAATTTTGCCGCTGCTTCTCCAACGCCTTTGATCGCACCCAATCCATACACAATTTCTGTACGCGCATTCACCGTAAACGGATAATCACAATAATTAATATTAGGCGACAGCACTGTTAATTGCATCGCCTCACATTCATGATAAAACGAAACGACTTTATCGGTATTATCCATATCAGAAGACAACACCGCCGCCATAAATTCTGCGGGATAATGTGCTTTTAAATACGCCGTTTGATACGCAAGTAATGCGTAAGCCGCGGAGTGTGATTTATTAAATCCATAACCCGCAAATTTTTCCATCAAATCAAAAATGGTGATGGCGATTCTTTCATTGACACCGCGTTTTTTAGCGCCAGAAATAAAAATTTCGCGTTGCTCTGCCATCTCTTCTGGTTTTTTCTTTCCCATAGCGCGGCGCAAAATATCCGCACTACCCAATGAATATCCTGCCAACACTTGCGCAATTTGCATGACTTGTTCTTGATATAAAATCACGCCGTACGTCGGTTTTAAAATCGGTTCAATGTCCGCATGAAAATAATGCACTTTCTCTCGGCCATGTTTGCGATTAATAAAATCATCGACCATACCGGATTGCAAAGGACCTGGACGAAACAACGCAACCAATGCTGTAATGTCTTCAAAACAATCGGGCTGCAATCGACGCACCAAATCTTTCATGCCGCGAGATTCTAATTGGAAAACGGCTGTGGTCATGCAATTTTTCAAAAGAGTAAATGTTTTTTCATCGTTTAATGGAATTTTGTTGATGTCTAAAATGACACGCTTGCTAACGCGCGCGTCTCCCTGTTGAGATTGTGCTTGAACCAACTCGCTAACGCGCGCATCTCCCTGTCGAGATTGTGCATTCAGTCGTGCATTAATCGAATTAACCGCCCATTGAATAATCGTGAGGGTTCTCAATCCCAAGAAATCGAATTTGACCAAGCCCACCGCTTCCACGTCATCTTTATCAAATTGCGTCACAATGTGCGTGGATCCCGCTTCGCAATAGAGCGGCGCAAAATCCGTTAATTTAGTAGGCGCTATCACCACACCGCCCGCGTGTTTTCCTGCGTTTCTTGCAAGCCCTTCTAATTTTTTGGCGAGATTAATTAATGTGCCCACCTCATCTTCATTGTCGTACCGTTTTTTCAAATCTGCTTCTTGAATCAGCGCTTTTTCCAATGTCATACCAATTTCAAATGGAATTAATTTCGCAATGGTGTCCACAAATCCGTATGGAAATCCCAAAACGCGTCCCACATCACGCACAACTGCGCGCGCGGCCATGGTGCCGTACGTAATAATTTGCGAAACCGAATCACGTCCGTATCGATTTGCAACGTAATCAATCACGCGATCGCGATTGTCCATGCAAAAATCGATGTCAAAATCCGGCAAAGAAACACGTTCTGGATTTAAAAAACGCTCGAATAATAATTCATGTTCGATGGGATCTAATCCCGTAATCCCCAAACAAAATGCAACCAAAGATCCCGCGCCAGATCCACGACCCGGTCCGACCGGAATATTATTTTCCTTGGACCAGCGAATAAAATCAGCGACGATTAAAAAATATCCGGAAAATCCCATGCTATGAATAACAGATAATTCTGTTTTTAATCGTGTCTCATACGCATTTTTTTTAGCATCAATTTCCGGATGATGCGAAAAATGCTCGTGTAATCCTAATACTGATTTTTCTCGAATATAATTTTCTAAACTCACTTCTTTTGGCAATGGAAATTGCGGCATGAAAATTTTTCCGAGAGTGAGTGTTACTGTGCAGCGCTTGGCAATTTCAGCGGCATTTTGAATCGCTGAAGGAATATCCAAAAACAACTGACGCATTTCTTCTGCGGATTTAAAATATTGCTGATCAGAATAATATTTTGGTCGTTTCGGATCACTTAACACTTGACTAGATTGAATACACACACGTGCTTCATGTGCATCAAAATCTTCTGCATGCATAAATCGCACATCGTTGGTTGCAACGACGGGTATCGACAATTGTTTGGCTAAGGCAACTGCGCCTTGAATATAATTTTCTTCGCCATCGCGACCAGTTCTTTGCAATTCTAAATAAAATTGATTGGGAAAACTCGTTTTCCATCGCACCATTCTTTTTTCTGCCAACGCGCGATCATTCGACAACAATGCTTTTCCAACATCCCCTTGTCGCCCACCCGACAAAATAATTAAACCGTTGCGCGCCGCGTGTAACCACTCCCACGAAATCATGGGAATGTCATTCACTTGGCCTTCCAAATACGCTTTTGAAATCAATTCGCGTAAATTGGCAAGGCCTGCTTGATTATTGCAAAGTGCTGTCAATAAAAAACAAGATTTATTTTCTCTCAGTAACAAATCGCAGCCGACGATAGGCTTAATGCCATGACTCATCGCTTCTTTGTAAAATTTAACGAGGGAAAATAAATTAACGCGGTCGGTGATCGCCACGGCGGGCATCGCCAATTCGCGCGCGCGCGCAATTAAATCCTCGATGCGAACAATGCCATCTACCAAAGAATATTCAGAATGTACTTTTAAGTGGACAAAGGATTCTGACATGAAATCGTTTCCGGCCGATACACACGCATCAGCGATTTTTTGTGATGAAATCGTTGAATCGCCAATGCAATTAATTCATCTAATAAAGCACTATACGATAATCCACTTGCTTCCCAATTTTTTGGATACATGCTGATATGCGTGAAACCGGGAATGGTATTGATTTCGTTGATATATAATTTTTCATCTTTCGATAAAAAGAAATCTACACGTGCCATTCCGCTGCAACGCAACACTTTAAATGCATCAATCGCTGCTGCTTGCACGCGCGCAACAAGCGACGACGATAACTTTGCGGGTGTTTCAACAATTGCGGCATTTGGATCTAAATATTTCGCGGCATAGCTGTAAAATTCTGTGCGATTAATAATTTCACCCGGCAATGACGCTTTGGGATTTTCATTGCCAAGCACAGAGCACTCAATTTCGCGACCAACAATTGCTTTTTCAACTAATGCGTGATCATCTAGTAAAAAAACATTACGCAATGCTGCTTGAAAAGAGTCTGCGTCAGAAACTTTTTGCGTACCCACTGATGAACCCAAGCTATTGGGTTTTACAAATAACATTGGCCCAAACTGCGAAGACGCATCCGCATACGTCAACGCATCGATTTTACGAACAAAATACCAATCCACCACCAACAAATCTGCGGCGCGCATTAATCGTTTTGCAATGTCTTTATCCATGCCAATCGCGGATCCCAATACATCAGCACCAACATACGGCAACTGCAGTAACTCCAAAAGACCTTGCATCACACCATCTTCACCATGGGTGCCATGCAATACGGAAAAAATACAATCCGCTTTGATATCGCTCCACTGAATTTGCCGCGCTCTCGTGGTGTTAGATTGCAAAAAATCTTGCACGTTATGATAAAAAAATGGGTGGCCCTCTTCAGAAATTAAAACAACCGACACGCGATACTTCGCCGGATTCAAGCGCTCAACAATATTGCGCGCAGACAAAACGGAAACAGCATGCTCCGTTGATTGGCCACCGCATAAAACTAAAATGTGTTGTAAATTAGGCATGCGGTCAGTATATCGCTTTCACCGGTTGAAATGAACGCCGATGACAATTGCAGGGTCCTAATTTGGCAAGTGCTAACAAATGTTTTTCAGTGCCATATCCTTTATGTTCTGCAAATCCATAACCTGGATATTGTTTGTCCAATATTTTCATGTACTGATCACGTGAAACTTTAGCAATGATAGACGCAGCCGAGATGACTTTGACGGTCGCATCACCACGCACAATGAGTTTGGTCGGATACGGTAACCTCGGGTCTTGATTGCCGTCAACCCAAACCGCGGTGGGCTGAAAAGATAAAGCTGCCACGGCTCGGCGCATAGCAAGCAACGTCGCTTGCAAAATATTAATCTCATCAATTTCAGCGACACTCGCAACACCAATCGCATAACTTTCTGCGCGTGCTGTAATGTCAAAAAATAAGGCATCGCGGCGTTTTTCGGATAATTGTTTGGAATCAGCCAGTCCCTCAATCATGTCTGTCGGCGATAAAATAACCGCTGCGGCATACACAGGCCCCGCTAATGGTCCGCGCCCTGCTTCGTCCACTCCTGCTATTCGTTCCATTTCCGTTATTCCTTCTATTCCTTCATGGAAAACCGCTCGCACGCGCGCACGGCTTCGATTGATATAACAATAAAAAAATGACACACTACGCGCACATGGTGCTAGTGAAAAAATGACATGAATAAAATCAAAACAGCCGTTATCGGTACGGGCTATCTTGGCAAGTACCATGTCGAAAAGCTAGCACGTCTGCCACGCTCTCAACTCGTTGCTATTTGTGATATTAATCCTCTGCACACGCTCGAATTATCAGAGAAATTTAAAATTCCTGCAACAGATAATTATCAAACGTTACTTAGTAAAGTGGATGCAGTCAGCATTGTCACTTCGACACCATCACATTTTGAAATCGGACAATTTTTTCTAAACAACGGCGTTCATGTGTTTATTGAAAAGCCCATCACAACCACCCCTGAAGAATCGCAAACGCTCGTGGCTCTTGCGAAAAAAAATCAACTCGTGCTGCAAGCGGGACACATTGAGCGTTTCAATCCTGCATTTAAATTTGCACACACACATATTCGCGAACCGCGATTCATTGAATCGCAACGGCTCACCTCTTTTCAATTGCGCGGCAGTGATGTTTCCGTGATTCTCGATTTGATGATTCATGATATTGATTTGATTTTATCGCTGATGAAATCCCCTATTGCTGACATACGCGCCAGTGGTGCAGCGGTGTTAACACCATATATTGACATCGCGAATGCGCGATTAGAATTTAAGAATGGCTGTGTTGCTTCCATCACAGCGAGTCGCATTCACACCAAAAGCGAAAGACGGCTGCGTGTTTTCCAAGCGGATTGTTATTTGAATATCGATTTGCAACGCAATTTTTGCCGACTGCATCGCAAAGGCCAAGGCGAAATGTACCCGGGCGTGCCGAATATCGAATCGGAAGAAATACAATTGGAAAAAGGTGATGCGCTGCAAGAGGAAATCAATGCATTTTTAGGTGCCATCGCGCAATCCAAGGCGCCGCCCGTCACCGGCGAAGATGCGCATCACGCGTTATCTGTTGCAACGTGTATCACTCAAATCGTGACGCAAAACAATGCAACGTATATCTAAAATTTATGTGAGTGCTGTCGAATCCTCGGGAGATTTGTTGGGCGCTGATCTTGCGCGCGCACTCAAAAAAAAATATCCAAACGCAACATTAATTGGCATGGGTGGTGAGCGCATGCAAGAAGCAGGTGTGAAGATTATATTTAATCCCGCAACACTAGCCATCATCGGCGTGTCTGAGATTATCAAACAATTGCCTAACATTCTGTGTTTTTTTTCGCGCATTAAAAAATATATTGCCACAGAAAAACCAGATCTTGTAATTTTAATTGATTCTCCCGACACACATTTTAGATTATTCAAAAAAATAAAAAAATGCGGCATTCCGATTTTATATTATGTGAGCCCACAAATTTGGGCGTGGCGCGCATGGCGCATTCGAAAAATAAAAAAATATGTGAATCACATGGCGGTATTATTTTCATTTGAAGAAAAAATTTATCGCGATGCAAGCGTACCAGTCACTTTTGTGGGTCATCCGTTGGCGACACTCGTGAAACCCACCATGAATCGTGAAACCGCTTATCACTATTTTCAATTATCACCAGACAAACCGATTGTCACTTTATTTCCCGGCAGTCGACGCAGCGAATTAAAATATCATTTGCCAATTTTAAAAAAAACAATGGGGCTGATCACACAAAAAAATCCGTCGACACAATTTGTGGTGATGTTAGCGCCACACGTTACAAACGCGGATGTGGCATTATTATCTCCGTCGGTTACTATTGCGCGTGACCATTTATATGATTTATTGCAAATCACCACCGCTGCCATTGCTGCTTCCGGAACGGTCACCTTAGAAATTGCGTTGATGCAAGTGCCTCTGTGTATATTTTACCAATTCAGCGCATTCAATTATTGGATCGCGCGATTATTGATACGTACACAATATATTGGATTATGCAACATCGTGGCCGAAACAGAAATCGCCAAAGAATTTATTCAAGCTAATGCAACGCCAGACAATATCGCACAAGAAATGCTGCGCCTACTGAATGACGAGAATTACTGCCGCACTTATCGCACACAATGTGGTGATTTGCGCAATAAAATTACAGCGACAAAGAACATTTTGGACATAGACACGAGCGGCATCAATAACCACGGAAGCACGCGCGGAGCGTAGCGGAGCAAGTGCGTCAATTAAGATTTCCATAACAATCTTCCGTTATAGTGAGCAGACTAATTAATAGAGGTATCTCTTATGCGATCGTCGTTTCTCAATCCCATCTTTGGTTCTGGTCCCGCCAAAACACAAGCTGTAACTACACAGCCAGAAATTATTAATTTTCTTGAGTCCACGACCCCGGAAGCAAAGGCCGCATGGATCGCGTTTAAAGACTTGGCACTAAGAACAATCGACAACTACATTGTATTAAATAGGGGAGGAAAACTAAGCGGCTCCGGCGATGAGGGACTGCAAAGAGCAATCAATCTCAAAATAGAAATTGAAGCCATCGCAAGCAATTTATCAAGTGAAGACACAGTAAAGCAGCTGCAGGCACAACGCCAATTACTATTATGGTTAGATGCCAGCATCCGATTCAGCAACTCTCCCAATCTACGCAAAATGTTGTTGGGTAGCCTGGGGTTAACCATGGACAACTTTGCTCTCTTGTTCCTTTATGGCGAGCCAGATTATCTATCTGCGCGAACAAAAGCATTTGAATTAAAATTACTGCGGGCGACGACCGAAAGATCGCAGACAATTAACTGGGGTCAACTACAAACACAGTTAATTGCCATGGTCACTGACTATCAAAGCAAAGAGCTCGGTGGTGCTGAAGGAAAACTGCGCGCCATGAAATTAAAACGCGAACTAGAATCCATTGTCATTTCTGAACCCGCAACGCCCGAGCAACAAAAAAAATTAACGCTGTTGGTCGGCTGCATCCTGTCATCACACTGCTCATCCAGTGATTTAAAAAATCATATATCAAGCGTCATAGCTCAATACATATCGGGCGTTGAAAATATATCACCCAATGAATTTCTCGCTGATTTAAAGCTCGAACAAAGAATTACGCCCGAAGCACTGCTAGAGAAAGAGCTGCAATTACGCACATCCAAAAAATCCGACGCCATCGCTCTTACTTTGGACCAATTAAAAGATCGCATCCTAAAAATGCAGGAAACAACCATTCAGTTTATCGACATTAAAATAAAAAATAAACAAGAAGGAAGTATTGGCGGTATCAGAGCGTTGCGTTTTCTGAATATACTGGAAAAAATTGAAACTGAAGCAAATACAGATGGCGCAGACGCATTAGACACTCAGCGCAAACTATTTGAGCTCGTTTATTTATTAACAATACATCCACCCAAATCAACCCAGTTGAAAGACCGCATTCTAGCGGTATTGGGTGTCGATGAATTCACTTTCCACGACATTCTTTTTTCCAGAAATAAAGAAAGTGATTTTGGAGACATTAGTCGCTTATCAAGTGATGATGCAAAATGCGTTCTGGAAGAAAAAAAAGCGCTTTCTTCTAATGATCACGCTGTTTCTTTTACTACCGATATCTCAGAAAAAATTAAAATCGCTATCTGCAAGTATCAAAAAAGAAAATCTCCCGGTGAATTGGGAAGAGCCAGAGCGCGAAATTTATTGGCAGCAGTTACAGAATCATCGTTGCCAGGAAAAGAACTGGTCACTCTAGTGAACGCCATCGTATTTTATTCAGGCTCAACCGAATTAAAAAAAGAAATATTAATTCAACTGAAAACCAATGAAAACAATCTCAGAACATTGCAACAAACGCACGGGATTTCAGATTACACCCTCTGGAAAAAAGCACGAGAGTTGAATATGCTAACCGTTGCGCCCGATTGGAGCGCCTTCCAAAAGCAGATGCAACGTGCGGCAAAGGCTTATCGCAGAGCGCATCTCGGCGGCTTTGACGGCAATTATCGCGCAGCAGTATTTTTAAATTCCTTGAATAATATCAACTCGCTGGATCATCGCGCACAATATTGCTTGGTTTTGCTGGCATGCATTATTGTGAAGTCAAGCTCTACTCTATTTCGAAACACCTTGCTTGATTATATTTCGCAAAATGGCATCGATGAGAAAGGATTGGAAAATTTAAAAAAACACTATGGGATATCCTCTGCCGAGCTAGAATCTCAACGATTAGCATTGGAAGGTGACTGTTATTACCAACCACCAACAGTGGATGCAGAAACGCTAGCCAAACAACTGTATTCTGCAAGATCTTTCTGTTTACGCACATCTATCAATCAAAGCGAGCACATACTGGCTTGTCGAATGAAACAACAGTTAGAAACGATTATGGGTAATGAGTCTCTTTCTGCTGAGCAAAAATTATTTTTATTACACCACTTAATGAAAAAAGTATTTCATTTTTCTGAAAAGAATTCCCTGACAGAATTAACCAATGAGATTTTGGTTAACACGTTTTGGAACGATATTTCTATTTTTCCAAAATCCTACGTAAAATCTTCCAATGACGAAAACCGCACGACAAAGCATAATGAAAAAACAATAGCCGACGAAATTTCTAAAACGATAACACAAGAGGAAGTGACTCAAATAGAACCGACAGTAAAAGCAGAATTGTTGCGTGACCTGAAAATAGAAGATAAATTCAAAGAACATCTTGCGTTAGCCGTAACACGGTATTTGAATTCTAACAAAGGCGGCCCAGAAGGGCGATTGCGCGCACGCAATTTAAAAAATGTGCTTGGGGCGGTGATGAGTTCTCCACTCACAGAGAATGATAAAGAAATGTTAGCGCTTTTGGTTTGTACGGTAGTGCTACATTCCACTTCAGATCAACTCAGAAAAAAAATACTGTGCTGTTTGGGATTGAGTGCATTTCAAATCAGCGCAATGCAACATCAATATAAAATTGAAAATGAAACATGTATCGCGCTAGAAAAAAGATTGCTCAATGCAGAAGTAGCGTTGATCACAACAACAGCAGAAGTAAACCAGATTCAGAATGAACGCTTACCCTGCCCTTTTTTAAAAAACAATAACTGGAATGATTTTCTTGATAAGTTGCGCACGTGTATCCCAGTGAAAATATATGAAAATATCGGTACATCTGCATCATTTGGATTTCAACCATTACTCGCCGAACTTAAAAAATTAAACACGCCACTCACTCACAAAGACACATATCAATTGATTCTGATTGTTTGCACGCTAACACTTTTCTCCAAAAATGCGTCACTGACACAACTGAAAAAATTGATATTGTCGTTACACGAAGAAAATAAAAATAATACTCATGATGAGAAAGTTCGTGACATCATAAAACAATTGAGAAAGGAAGCGAATATTTTACCAACAGAAATGGAGAAATTGCTTGATGTTTTTGCTAATCCTCAATCCGTAGAAATGACAGAATTATCGCGGCCGGAACAACGGGAACCAACAATCTAGGCGCGCACGGAGAAAAATTTTATGACAACCAGAACACTTAACTTTTCCCCATCGCTCTTTCGCAAAAAATCAGATGCGAGCAGCGATTATGTTTTAAAGTTAGACGATGATCTTGAAATAACACTGAATCACATCGCCGCGAAACGCTTTTTGGAAAAATATAACCGCGCGGTAGATCAATTGATTGAAGACAATCGCAAAAAGAAATTGCGCGCGATTACCAAAGAAGAAAAAGCACTGTTATTTTCTGGTATTTCAACCAAAAAAAATCCCACGCGATTTGAAAAAATAGAAGCTATCAAAAATTTAATTGACGGGCCTCGCGAAACACAAGCAATTGCACAAACTGCATTTTACCAAACTTTTTTTGATATGACGCGCGCTCGCGTAATTAAAAATATCACAAAAGAAAAAGTGGATACGTTGATTGCGATGGCGGATAAACTTAACGTAGTGTATCCATCAAAAAATGCCAGCCGGCCTTTGAAAAAAGTAAATCGCGAAAACGAATATCAATTTTTAAGAAAGCATTATAAAGATAAAATATTAATTCGCAAAGAGGTAGAACGTTTACTGGCATTGGCAGATTTATCAAACCTGCCGCGTGATCTATCACAACTTAATTTATCGAATTGTGATTTGCGCGGATTGGATTTGCGCAAAGTAAAATGGGATAACGCCATCATGACAGGTGTCAGCATTGATCAATTCACTCGATTCAAAGGGTCGACATTTACTAACGTTTCCATTGGAACACTGACTGTTCAAGAAACGGATCTCAGCAATCCCAATAAAGAAAATACACAAAGTTTTACGCGAGAATCAGGATCTTTGATATTCACATTTAAAGAACACTATAAAACGTTATATGAGGCGAAAATAAAATCAGTAAAACAATTTGGACAATTCGCACAGTCGATGATTAGCAATTATGGCGAGACGTTAAAAGATACGAAATCAGAAAATGTATTGCATTTTTTGGAACATCTGGAACATATTAGAAAAAGCGCGCGATCCTGTGAAGCATGGAAGAATACCAAAGACGCTTTATTTAAACCGTCGCCGGTGGATCCGATGAACGCTTCTCAAACCTTCTTCGGCGGCAACCCCTCAATTAACACGACGCCTACGTCAAAGGAAGAGAAAGAGAAAGAGAAAGAGAAAGAGAAAGAGGCAAAAGCGGCAAAGCTGTTTGATCTTTAATTCAAAATTTATATTTTCTTTCTCTGGATACCGCGCTTTCGCGCGGTATGACATGATACGTATGCTGAAGTCAGAAGCCGCATTTTTTCCCTCTCCCGCTTGCGAAAGAAAATCAGGTGGTTGCATTTGTTCCCTCTCCCGCTTGCGGGAGAGGGTCAGGGTGAGGGTTCATCATTCCCACTCAATCGTCGCTGGCGGTTTTTCAGAAATATCGTACACCACACGCGACACATGCGGCACTTCATTCAAAATACGATGACTAACGTGCCTTAAAAAATCATGCGGCAAATCCGCCCATTGTGCCGTCATAAAATCCGTCGTGCACACCGCGCGCAACGCAATCACATATTCATGACAGCGCGCATCCCCTTTTACACCCACCGATTTCACCGGCAAAAATACAGCGAACGCTTGCGCGACTTGATCATATAAATTATTTTTTCGCAATTCGTCGATAAAAATCGCATCAGCTTCTTGTAAAATTACCACCAATTCTTTTTTCACTTCACCCAAAATACGCACGCCCAAACCCGGCCCCGGAAAAGGATGACGATCAATCATCTCGCGTGGCAGCCCCAATTGAACTCCGAGCGCACGCACTTCATCTTTAAATAATTCACGCAGGGGTTCGATTAATTGGAATGACATATTGTCAGGCAATCCACCCACATTATGATGCGATTTAATATTGTGCGATTGCGACGACGCGCTGGCAGATTCAATCACGTCGGGATAAATTGTACCTTGTGCTAAAAATTGTACGCCAGATAATTTTTTAGATTCAATTTCGAAAATTTCAATAAATGTTTTTCCGATGATTTTTCTTTTTTCTTCTGGATCGGCGATATTTTTTAATCGTGATAAAAAGATATCGCCGGCATTCACGCGAATGACTTTTACACCCAAGTTATCTGAAAAAATACGCATCACTTGATCGCCTTCGTTTTTGCGCAGCAAACCTGTATCCACAAAAACACAAATCAATTGATCATGAATCGCTTTGTGTAATAATGCGGCCAACACAGAAGAATCCACACCGCCTGATAATGCAAGCAATACTTTTTTGTTACCAACCTTGTCGCGAATATTGTTAATACTGTCATCAATAATATTTTTAATAGTCCATGTTGATTTGCAATGACAAATCGCATGCACAAAATTGTCGATGATTTGTTTTCCATTTTTTGTGTGTGTTACTTCCGGATGAAATTGCACAGCATAGAATTTTCTTTTTTCGTCAGATATTGCAGCGATGGGTGCATTATTTGTTTTAGCAATAATTTTAAATCCGGCAGGAATTTTGATGACATGATCACCATGACTCATCCATACTTGCACACGCTTACTAACGTGCGCGTCTCCCTGTTGAGAATCGAATAATGCACATGGAATAAATTCACATTCAGCCAATCCAAATTCTCGCTGATCACTGGATGCAACAGCACCTCCCAATTGTTCTGCCATGGTTTGCATGCCGTAACAAATTCCCAAAACCGGCACACCCAATTCAAAAATAATTGTCGGCGCGCGGGGTGTATGTTGCTTGGTCACCGTTTCAGGTCCGCCCGATAAAATAATGCCGGCGGGTTTAAATTCGCGAATTTTTTTTTCAGAAATATTAGGGTGCATTAATTCGCAATACACACCACTTTCGCGCACACGTCGCGCAATTAATTGCGTGTATTGGGAACCGAAGTCGAGAATAAGAATGCGATTCTGGACCCCACGGTCAAGCCGCGGGATGACGTGGTTTTTGTTCACGCTCACACGGTCACTCCCACTACTCCTCCCTCGAATAATTCGGCGCTTCTTTCGTAATTTTTACATCATGCACATGACTTTCGCGCACACCCGCGTTGGTGATGCGAATAAATTCTGCATTGTGCTGCATCGCTTCCACACTGTCAGCGCCCAAATAACCCATACACGAACGCAAACCACCCGTGAGTTGATGTAACACATTCGGAAGCGGCCCCTTATACGGCACACGCCCTTCAATTCCTTCGGGAACATATTTTCCAACAATATTTTCTGGCTGTTTTTCCTGAAAATAACGATCATGCGAACCATTGGCAGATGACATCGCACCTACTGATCCCATGCCGCGATACGCTTTGTAAGAACGGCCTTGATACAAAACTACTTCACCAGGCGCTTCTTCAGTTCCTGCAAACAATCCGCCAATCATCACACACGCAGCACCTGCTGCAATCGCTTTACATAAATCACCCGAAAAACGAATGCCACCATCGGCCACTATGGGAATTTGTTTTTTCTTCGCTGCGACAACCACATTTAAAATTGCTGTTAATTGCGGAACACCGATGCCCGCAACAATGCGTGTCGTGCAAATCGATCCGGGACCCATGCCCACTTTAATCGCATCAGCACCTGCTTCCATCAGCGCCACTGCTGCGTCGGCCGTTGCAATATTTCCCCCCATCACTTCTTGATGCGGATAGTGTTTTTTAATCCAACGAATTGTGTCGAGCACACCTTGAGAATGTCCGTGTGCTGTATCCACCACAATCAAATCGACACCCTCGGCAATTAATGCAGATACACGATCCTGCATTTCAGCGCCCGTCGTGACCGCAGCCCCCACGCGCAATTGCCCGCTATCCGTTTTGGTGGCCAGTGGTTTGGATTGCGATTTTAAAATATCTTTGACGGTATACATGCCGCACAATTCAAATCGATCATTCACAATCAGAATTTTTTCTACGCGATGTTGACGAAATAAATTCATTACTGTGTCACGCGATGCGCCTTCTTTTACCGTAATCAAGCGTGATTTGGGTGTCATCACTTGCGACACCGGCAACGCAAAATTATTTTCAAAACGAATGTCACGGCTGGTGACGATACCCACCAAATTTTTTCCCTCAACGACAGGCATACCTGAAATATTATTTTCTTCGTTGATTTGAATGAGCTCGCGAATGGTGGTGTTAGGTGTCACCGTGATAGGATCTTTCACCACGCCACTTTCAAATTTTTTCACTTTGCGCACTTCATACGCCTGCGCTTCTATCGACATATTTTTATGTAAAATACCAAGACCACCTTCTTCCGCCAAACACACAGCTAATCGATGTTCCGTCACGGTGTCCATTGCAGCAGATAAAATAGGTGTGTTAAGTGAAATGGTGCGCGTGAGTTGCGTTTTCAACGACACATCTTTGGGGAGAATCTTTGAAAATCGCGGCAGCAGTAAAACATCATCGAACGTTAAGGCTTCATGAAAAGTTTGCATTTACTAAACCTCTGTCGGTTGATAAATGCAGCACATCCTACTACATGTCAAGTTAGTTTTCCACAATTTCAACCCACAAAATATCTTCCGTTGGCGCACGACAGCTCCTAATAAGTTACGTATACTAAAATGATATGCAAAATTTTAACGAAAATAACTTAGTTTGGATTGATCTTGAGATGACGGGGCTTGATTGTGAGCGCGAACGTATCATCGAAATGGCAGCCGTTATCACTAATTCCAATCTCGATGTACTCGCTGAAAGCCCGGTCTTTGCCATTCATCAACCGCAATCCTTATTGGACGGCATGGATGGCTGGAACATCAAACATCACACACAATCTGGTTTAGTGCGACGCGTGCAAATGAGCGTCGTGACTGAATCTCAGGCGGAAGCATCCATGCTCGCTTTTCTAAAAGAGTTTGTTCCCCCGCAAAAATCACCAATGTGTGGCAATAGCATCTGGCAAGACCGACGATTTCTAGCAAAATACATGCCCCAACTTGAAAAATTTTTCCATTATCGCCTGCTGGATGTCAGCACGCTCAAGATTATTACGCAACGTTGGTACCCATCTCTTCAAGGTTTCAAAAAAGAATCGACACATCAAGCACTGCAAGATGTGCGGGATTCTATTGAAGAATTGCGATATTACCGTACACATTTGCTGAAATGATCTGATACAATAAATCTGGATTGGAACGGATCACCAAACGAGGGATGTTATGGCAGCCATTATTGCAATTGTGATTGCTTATTTACTGGGTTCTTTATCAACCTCCATTATATTGTCCAAGGTGCTCAAAGCGCCCGACCCGCGTACCGAAGGTTCAGGTAATGCGGGTGCGACAAATATATTGCGCACGCTCGGCAAAAAAGAAGCCTTGGTCGTTTTGGTCGGCGATATTTTAAAAGGCTTGATTGCCGTTTTGATTGGTCATGCGCTTCAAGTAGAAGGCTTTATGCTTGGCCTCGTGGCGTTTGCAGCTGTGGTGGGTCATGTATTTCCGTTGTTCTTTAAGTTCAAAGGCGGAAAAGGGGTGGCGACGTCCATTGGTTGTGTTTTAGGACTGTCGTTTATCTCGGGTATTATCATGGCCGTGGTGTGGGTGGCCGTGGCTGCGATTGTAGGTTACGCTTCGCTCGCTTCCATGGTGAGTGTCGTGGTAGCCATCATACTTCTATTAATCTTTAGTAAAACCGCCTATTTTATTCCTTCGGTTTTAATTGCAGCGCTCGTGATTTGGAAACACACAGACAATATCAAACGCCTGCAAGATAAGTCAGAACCGAAAGTAGATTTAAAGCAGGTTTTTAAGTAACGAATAGGTCAGTCCCGATCATGAACCGCCAACACTCGCGGCTCCGATTGCGGGCGTGAAATCAATTTGCCGCTTATCGACATCCACCCGTGCAACTTGCACGCGCACGACATCACCCAAACGATACACGCGGCTGCTAGAGCGCCCACGCAAACAATGGTGAGTTGAATCATATGTGTAATAATCTTTTTTGAGTGCGGTCACGTGCACCAAGCCTTGCACATAAATATCTTTGAGTTCTACAAAAAAACCAAAGCTTGTTACATCTGAAATAAATCCATCAAATATTTTGCCAACTTTATCTTTCATGTAATCACATTTCAACCAATCGGTTGCGTCACGTGATGCGCGATCGGCACGGCGTTCGGTCATGGAACAATGTTCGCCGATGCGTTCCATTTTTTCAGCATCGTCCGATAATTTTTTTCGTTTGCCGATCACTTGTTTTAACGCGCGATGAATTAACAAATCCGGATAACGGCGAATGGGTGATGTAAAATGACAATACGTTTCATAGGATAATCCAAAATGCCCGCGGTTATCGGTTGAATAAATCGCTTGGCGCAATGATCTTAACATCACGGTTTGAATCAAATGCGCATCTTTTCTTTTGGAAACACGACTCAATAATTTCGCGTAATCATCCGGTGTTGGTTTCTCGCCACCACCCAATCGCAACCCAAATGCTTTTAAAAAATCGCGCAAACCGGTTAACCGATCAGGCTCAGGCAAATCATGTACGCGATACAACGCTGGCACGCCCTGTTTTTCCAAATAACGCGACACCGTTTCATTTGCGAGTAACATTAATTCTTCAATAAGGCGATGCGCTTCGTTGCGTGTCCGAGGAACGATACGATCAATTTTTCCTTTGGCGTCAAAAATAATTTGTGTTTCTGTGGTCTCGAATTCAATGGCGCCACGTAATTGACGCAACTGAAATAATTTTTTAAAAATGTGATGCGCGTGTTTTAAGTGAGCGAGTAATTGGGCATCCGCTTTCAATTCACCTTGCAACATTGCATTCACTTGCGTATACGTTAAGCGCGCTTTGGAATGAATCACCGCATCATCAATGCGATATTTTTTGACGGTGCAATCCGGTGTTAATTCCATGTCACACACCATCGTCAAACGATCACATTTCGGTTTGAGTGAACACAATTCATTAGATAATTTTTCCGGTAACATGGGAATCACGCGCGCGGGAAAATAAACGGAGTTGCCGCGTAATTGCGCTTCTTTATCGAGCGCTGTATCGTGTGTGACATAATGCGACACATCTGCGATAGCCACCATCGCACGCCAGCCACCGTCTTTGAGTGGTTCGCAAAAAATAGCATCATCAAAATCTTTCGCATCTTCGCCATCGATAGTGACAAACAATAAATCGCGTAAATCGCGGCGATTTTTTAAATCACTGGGTAATACTTTTTCCGGTAATTTTTTCGCTTCAGATAACACGGCGGTCGGCCATTCATTCGGCAAGCTATGCGCGCGCACTGCAAGCTCCACTTCCAAACCCGGCGTTAATTGATCGCCTAAAATTTCGGTGACTTCGCCGGTTGCGGGATGACGATCCGTCGGTTGCGAAATAATTTTCACGACAACATATTGGCCCGCGATTGCATTATTTTCTGAGCCTTTGGGAATAATAATATCTTGAATGATGGTTTTACTATCTGGATTTAAAAACATCACGTTATTTTCTTTATAAAAACGCCCCGCCACAAATTGTGTATTGCGTTCTAAGATTTCAACAATGGCACCTTCGGGGCGACGCGACGATGGCGTGATGACACGCACCAACACACGGTCATTAGAAAATACTTGGCGCATTTGCCGCGCCGGCAAAAAAATATCAGGGCCCTTTCCGGAATCGGGAATCAACCAACCAAAACCATCGCGATGCGCTTGCACAAAACCAGAAATTAATGACAGGCGATCCACCACACCATATTGCATGCGACGATTCAACATCAGCTGTCCATCGCGCAGCATTGCTTTCAATCGGTGCGTGAGCCCTTCTTTTTCTGCTTCTGTACGCAATGAAAAAGCATCCAGCAATTCTTCAAAGCGTACAGGCGCTTTCATATCATGCAAGTATTGCAAAATAAATTCGCGACTCGGCACTGGATGTTCGTAACGCTTGGCTTCTCGTTTTCGATGTGGATCTTTCTTTTTATATTGTTTTGGCATGCAGCCCATTATCCATAGAACTCAGTGAATGTAAAAGCCTCGCGCAATCAAATGCGACGGCAAACTGGAAAAATGCTCATTTTCAAGCACCCAGTATCCACTCAACGCAGGATTTTGTGTCGTAAAGCTCTTATATTGACACACCCTCAAGTGGCGACGACAAGACGTACGCTGCATTTCGCCTTCGCTATTTTGTCGATGACAATACAACGTGAAGCGACGATGAGTGACCAACAATACCGACCAATGCCCCGACAACAAATGAGTATCCCAACCAGCACCCACACCTGGATTTTTCGGATTATGATGCGTCAACCAAATGTCGTATTGACTGGATACGTTATTAATTGCATACAGCCGCAATTTAACATTGTGTCGAGTAAACAAATTCACTTCATGCTGTCTTAGTTGAACACCAGCAAACACACATTGCTTTTCAAATATCCCTGAAAATGCAGACGTCGACAAAAATAATAATAGCCACATCCATGCGCGCATCATATCACCTCAATAAATAAAAAATACAAGAACGCCGATAAAAACACTGCACTCATTAAAAATAATATAATACGCCGTGATGTTAGGGTATACATAAATGGCACCACAAATAACGTAAACATCGTGCCGATCGCCATACCAAACGCAATCACTAAACCAATATCAAAACGACTCACAGCACCTGCGCCCGACGCCAGCAATAACGGCACCACGCCCAAAATCATCGCGGCCGTTGTCATTAAAATTGGTCGCAGTCGAATTGAAGCGGCTTGAATGATCGCTGCTTGCGAATCCAGATTATCTCGTTCACGCAGATGATTAGCAAAATCAACCATCAAAATACCATGTTTGCTGATCAACCCAATCAACGTAATTAAACCCACTTGCGTGTAAATATTAATGGTGGCGAGCCCCCAGCTAATGGGCAACAACGCGCCGCAAATTGCCATGGGCACACTCAACATCACCACCAATGGATCACGAAAACTTTCAAATTGCGCGCTCAACACCAAAAAAATAAAAATCAATGAAAATAAAAATGCAATAATCAATGCATCTCCTTCCTGCATAAATCGCCGCGATTCACCGGAATAATCATAAGTCACGCTGCTTGGAAATAATTTCGCAGCTTTTTCCCTGAAAAATTGCAAACCTTGATCAATGGTTTTTCCGGGCATCATCATGCCAGAAATCGTTGCGGAATTTAATTGTTGAAAACGTGATAATTGATTGGGTTGTGTTGAATAACTGAGTGTCGTAAAAGCGGATAACGGCACTAAGTTTCCCGCTTGTGTTTTCAAATAAATATTTCTTAAATCACCGGGATTTAAACGAAAAGATCGGTCCAATTGCGGGATCACTTGATACGCACGGCTGTCCATCGAAAAACGATTGATGTAATTACCACCCAATGCCGTTGCTAAATTATCACCAAGCACATCCATACTAATACCCATTTGCGCCGCTTTTTCGCGATTAATATTCAAATTGACTTCCGGTTTATCGTATTTTAAATCTGAAAACGTAAATAAAAATAATCCACTTTGATTAGCATCTTGCATTAATGTTTGTGCGAGCGAAAATACTTCAGAAAGCGGTTGTACAGACGTAATCACAAATGAAATGGGAAATAATCCAGAACCCGGTAACGCGGGCGGTGCCACCGCTTGCATTTGTAAACCCGCGATACGCGATAAATCCTGATTGAGTGACGCTATCAGTGTTTTTTCATTCATGGAACGATCATTCCAGGGTTTCATCAAAAAACCGGAGCCCACGGTGTTGGGTGTGCTCATGCCATTAATAATAAAATAATCTTGCAACGCTTGATATTTGGGATAAATTGCATTTAAATCCTGTGTAAATAATTCGATGTAACGAATATTCGCCGACTCAGGACCCTGCCCCATCACCCATGCGACCCCCTGATCTTCTTGCGGCGCTAATTCCTTTTGCGATGTGGTAAATAAAAATAAACAACTCATGAGCACGATCATGGCGAACACAGTAATTAATTGTCGACATTCTAATACAGCACTTAAATACTCAGTATAAGTTGTTTTTAAGCGATGAAATTGCTGATCCACAAAATTAGCCAATGGTTTTTTTAAATCTTCTGACGTAAAAAAACGGCTACACATCATCGGAGATAACGTCAATGCAATCACGCCCGATAAAATCACTGCCGCCGCTAATGTAAACGCAAATTCTTTGAATAAAGCACCTGTAATTCCGCCCATAAAACCAATGGGCGCATACACTGCAGCCAATGTAAATGTCATTGCGATCACGGGAAAAGCAATTTCACGCGCACCTTGCAACGCTGATTCTAATGCAGATAATCCTTCTTCCATGTGACGATGAATATTTTCAAGTACTACAATCGCATCATCGACAACCATACCGATCGCCAACACAAGAGCGAGCAACGTCAGTAAATTAATGGAATATCCCATCGCTTGCATCAACGAAAAAACACCGATCAATGACAACGGAATCGTGATCATGGGAATAATTGTTGCGCGCACGGAGCCTAAAAATAAAAAAATAATTGCAATAACAATGACTGCAGCTTCTGCAATGGTTTTTAATACTTCGTATAAAGACGCGCGAATAAATGTCGTTGCATCAAACACCACAGCGCTTTTCAAACTCGGCGGGAATCCTTTTTCTAAAATCGGTAATTGTTTTTTTACTTGCGTGATGACGGTCAGTGGATTGGCCTCCGGTGTTGCATTCACTGCCATAAACACCGCTTTTTGTTTATTAAAATAAACGGAGGAATCATAATTTTCAGAACCCAATTCAACTCGCGCTACATCTTTGAGTCTCACCAATTGATCTTTGTCTTGCTTGATCACCAAATTTTGAAAGCCCGCTTGATTTTGTAAATCCGTGTGTGCCGTGATCGAGAGTGAAATATATTCTCCTTTTGTATTGCCAGCGGCTGATTGAACATTATTGGCAAGCAACGCGCTTTTAACATCAGCGGGTGACACACCCAGCGCCGCCATACGTTTGGGATTCAGCCAAACACGCATCGCGAAATTATTTCCGCCTAAAATTTCTGCTTCTGAAACACCATGAATGGTTTCAATTTTAGGCTGCACTACCCGTGAAATGTAATCGGTGATTTGTTCGGAAGTCATCTGCGGGCTGCTGAAACTCACATACATCAGCGCAAAAGTATCACCAGTGGATTTGGTGATGACGGGATCTTCCGATGCTTTTGGTAATTCATATTTTGCTTCAGCCACTTTACTCATGACGTTAGTGAATGCATCGTTAGGATTATAATTTAAAATTATATTTGCTTGAATTTTGCTTTGGCCTTCAGTGGACGTGGATGTGAGATAATCGACACCACCGGCACTCGCCACTCTTTTTTCAAGTGGTGTTGTGATAAATCCCTGCATTAAGCTTGCGGATGCGCCAGGATAACTTGTCGTCACAGTGATGACGGTGTTTTCCAGTTGTGGATATTGCCGCACTTGCAAATCAAATATCGCGCGCAATCCCAACACAAAAATTAATAAACTGATTACCATCGCCAACACCGGGCGATTGATAAAAATATCAGTAAATCGAGATTTCATGTGGGTGCCACTTTATTATTGATGATCACCTGCGCATTGGGATGCAATTTTAATTGTCCCGATGTCACCACAGAATCGCCAACAGCAATGCCCTGAACAATGGAAGCAATATTGTTGCGCCGCTCACCCACTGTCACAAATTTTTGAACCGCAATTAAAATGGAATTCCCTTTTTTGTCCTTACTTTTTTGTTCGACCACATAAGCGGAATCACCGTATAAACTATACGTAATAGCAGATTGCGGCACCGTAATAACTTTTTGCAATTCAGGTAACACAACATCCACGTTTGCAAATAACCCGGGATATAATATTTCGTTGCTGTTAGGAATTGAAGCGCGCACAGCAATACTGCGCGTATTCACATCAATCAACGAATTAATCGCAATAATTTTTCCCTCAAAGGTGCGATTGGGATAAGCATCTACTTTCACTGTAATCGTTTGTCCGTTTTGAATGCGCGGCAGATCTTGCTCCGGCAATGAAAAATCTACAAACATGGGATCTAACGCTTGCAATGTCACGATAGATGTACCCGACGTAATATATTGACCGATGTCTACTTGCCGAATACCAATTTTTCCTGCAAACGGCGCGCGAATTTTTTTCTTCTCGATCATCACGTTGTCAGATGCCACTGCTGCTTTAGACTGTAAATACGATGCACGCGCAGCATCCAGCGCACTTTCTGACACTGCATTTTGTTTCAATAAAATTTCTTTGCGTTGAAAATCCAATTCATCCGCGTGCAATTTGGCTTGATCACGCTGCAACGTTTGCTGATCCACATCGTCATTCAACTGAACCAATAAATTTCCTTTTTGCACATGATCGCCCGATTGAAAATGTAACGACAACACTTGACCGTTCACTTCAGAATTGACATTCACTCCATTGGACGCTTTGAGCGTGCCAACAGTAGTAAGCATGGGATGCCATGTTTCCAACGTTGCTGCTTGTGCGGATACAGTGACGGGTGGTTCTTGATAATGCGCGGTGTACCATTGAATCAACAGTAACTTCACACCATAAAAAATAAACGTTGCGAAAAAAATAAAGAGGAAAATTCCAATAATCCATTTGATGCGTCGATGCATACAGCCCCATCCCTTTGGATTATTGTAGCATGAACATCACACAATTTAATCGCGAGATCCAAGCAAAAACAAACCCAATCCTGTCGCAACAGAAACATTTAAACTTTCCACCGTGCCTTGCATGGGAATTTTAGCTAAATAATCGCAGGATTCTTTGGTTAATCGACGCAAGCCTTCACCTTCCGCGCCCATGACGAGCGCGACAGATTGTTTGCAGTGAATTTCTTGAATCGATTGCGATGCGTTTTCATCAAATCCAATTAACCACACGTTTTCTTTTTTCAGCATTTCCAATGTGCGATTCAAATTGGTGACGCGAATGAGTGGTGTCACTTCCGCAGCCCCACTCGCTACTTTTTTCACGACATCCGTCATCCCCGCTGCGCGATCTTTTGGAATAATCACAGCCAACGCACCAAAAGCGTTGGCACAACGCAAGCACGCACCCAAATTGTGCGGGTCTTGCACGCCATCCAACACCAATAAAACAATACGTTCGGAAGATTTTTTGATTAAAGACATGAGGTCTTCTTCAGACCAGGGTGCGAGCTCTCGCACGGCGGCAACCACCCCCTGATGATTTCTCTCGGGTGCTATTTTTTCGAGTGTCGTCTTGCCGATCAAAGAATATTTTACGCCACAGTCATCCGCTAATTTTTTAATTTTTTGCATGCGATCATCGTTTCTATTTTCCTGTAATTGCAGCTGCAAAATACCTTCCGGGCGCATGCGCAGCAATGTCATTACGGGATGGTAACCATATACAACGGTCTTGTCTTTCATCGCAAATTACTCCAAAATTCGAGGAACGCGTATCATAATCGAAATCGATCACGGAAAATAGAAGCATGGAACCTGCGCCCAAGCCGCAATTCCCCCGATCTGCCGGTATTCCTGTCATTATATTTCTATTCGTCTTGCTCTTGGGTGGCTGCTTTCATCGCTCCATTCAAGATGGCGCGCCGCGTTATCACGTGGACGTCAGCAAGATTCACAGCCCCACTCCGCATTATTTGCCCAAAAGTAAATACGGCAATCCCAGCAGTTATTTCGTCGACGGCGTGCGTTATCGTGTTTTACATTCCGCTAATAATTATCGCCGACGCGGCATCGCTTCTTGGTATGGCACCAAATTTCAGGGGCGTCTCACCTCGACGCGCGAACCCTACGATTTATTGGGAATGACTGCAGCAAGCCCTGAGTTGCCGATTCCTTGTTTTGTGCGCGTCACCAATTTGGAAAATGGAAAACAAATCATCGTGAAAGTGAATGATCGCGGACCGTTTGCACCAAATCGCATTTTGGATTTATCATTCGCGGCGGCGAAAAAATTGGGTTACGCGAATCGCGGCACCGCACTCGTGGAAGTCGACAGCATCGATGTGCGCAATCCCGCGCAACCGCGCCAATATTATGCAACACACAAACCGAAAATTTATTTGCAAGTGGGCGCCTTTTCAAGATCACAAAATGCATTGCGTTTGCGAAATGAAATCGAACGCGTTACCCATCGTGAAGCACGTATCACACAAGAACATAATCGTTATGGCTTATATCGCGTACAAGTTGGGCCATTGCGAAGTGTGGATGAATCCGATACGCTGCAGCAACGCATACAACGGTTGAGATTAGGTCGCGCCATAACGGTGATCGGATAAAACAGTGAGCTGGACAACTTTACTTGCACCTGAGAAAAAAAAATCCTACTTTAAAGATATTTTGCATTTTCTTGAAAAAGAATATGTAGCGCAAAAAAATATTTATCCTGCAAAGTCCGATATTTTTAACGCACTCAAACTGACCGAATTTGATCATGTAAAAGTCGTAATACTCGGACAGGATCCCTATCACAATCCCGGTCAAGCACACGGTCTTGCGTTTTCAGTAAAGTTCGGCGTATCACCACCGCCCTCGCTTCTCAATATTTTTAAAGAATTGCAGAGTGATTGTCACATTACAAAACCCAATCATGGTTGTTTAGAGAAATGGGCAAAGCAAGGTGTGTTGTTACTCAATTCTGTTTTGACTGTTGAAAAAAATAAACCGCAGTCACACGCAAAAATCGGCTGGCAACAATTTACGGATGCGGTGATTGCAAGTCTCAACCATCACGAAAAACGCATTGTGTTTTTGCTCTGGGGCGCTTACGCCAAACAAAAAAGAGCATTGATCGATGAAAGCAAACACGTTGTACTCACCAGCGCACACCCATCACCCTTGTCCGCCCATGCAGGATTTTTGGGCTGCAAACATTTTTCGAAAGTGAATGCGTTGCTGCGCGCGTCTGAGCGAGAACCCATCGATTGGACGTTGTGAAATGACTCTGTTCTAGATAAAATGCCAACTTATTTGCCGAGATGGCGGAATTGGTAGACGCGCAGGTTTCAGATGCCTGTGGGGTAACACCCGTGGAGGTTCGAGTCCTCTTCTCGGCAAAGCATCACACTTTGTAGACAAGGAACACGCATATAATCTCGTCATCCCGCGACTTGATCGCGGGATCCAGAAAATCAAGAATTAAGCATGGATCAATTTTTAAGAGGCAGATTACTATGGCAATAGTCGCAATTTTACAATATCCCAATCCAAGACTGCGAAAAAAAGGCGAGATGGTAACGGATTTTGGTGCTGAAACGCAAAAAATGATTGATGACATGTTTGAAACGCATTACGCTTCTGATAATTGTGCAGCGCTCGCTTGCACGCAACTCGATTTTAAAAATCCCAAACACATTACGGTGATCGATTTTTCTGAACGAAAAAATCAACCACTTTGTTTAGTGAATGCCGTGATTGTAAAAAAAGAAGGGGAAGAAACATCGCCTGAAGGTTGTATGTCGGTCGGTGGTGGTGCACACGAAAATGTGACGCGCGCTGCAAAAATTTGTGTGAAAGCACAAGATCGTTACGGAAAGTCACTGGAATTTGAAGCGGACGGTTTTATGGCAAAATGCATTCAGCACGAACTGGATCACCTGGACGGAAAATTATTTATCGATTATTTATCACAAATTAAACGCGATTACATCAAAAAGAAAATTGAAAAATTAAGCAAGCATCAGCATGATGAAAATTGCGAGCATTAGCAGCGCACTTGGTCCGCTGCGCTCCCCGCGTGCTTCTGATGGCATCGCCCACAGATAGTATGGACCCCGCCACTTACTAAACGGCTTCAAAAGAGCCAGAATGAAAGAGTTTTCTAAACAGTCATTCAAATTTCAGTGAGGGGT
>Ga0155525_122_pt1 | contig 63666 bp, 50 predicted proteins | sample RifCSPhighO2_12_FD_107182 | JGI IMG/M metagenome (GOLD analysis project Ga0155525, IMG submission 107182) | Gammaproteobacteria bacterium RIFCSPHIGHO2_12_FULL_41_25 | reverse complement strand
CACATCACCTAAACAACTGGCTGCGAGGTCTTGTGCGCTCACGTGACAGCCGATGGCTTCATTCAAGCCGAAATTCGCGAGTTCGTCGGCGCCTTGGGTGACTAAGCCGGGCGCTTTGACCAATTTATTTTTGATAGCGCCGTCAATTACGGTGGCAGCGGCTTGTTCAATTATAAATTTTAAATCAAATGATTTTCGAAGGCCTAGTGACATTTGCAGCACTTGCATGCTAGCGCCGATTACTGCGGACTCAGCAAATGCTTTGACATATTTTCCGTCATTCAATAAAGTTTGAATTTTAAATGCGTTTTGAAAACCTGCAGTTGCTCCTGCAGCGATTCCGTTTTCCATCATTTCTGTTACTGAAAAATGATGTGAATCACCAAATGCAATCGCGATGCCTTGTTGTGCTGCATCGGCAAGAGCGCCTGCAACAGCAGTCAGCATGATCGTTCCACCTACCGATGTAGCAAATGCAGCACCAAATATCGCGATACCCGCCGCTGGTGCAAAACACATAATAACAATCGCTGCAACAGCACCCAACACTTCATCCCAAAAATTTTCGTGATGCGGCGGTGGTGGCGGTGGCACAGGTGTTTTTAATGCAGGGTACAATTGATTGTAAAGCGTGCTCATGAATTTTTGGTATGAAGTAAAATTTCGCGCTTTGTTGTGAGCGGCAATAATAGTTTGCGTGCTGATGCATTGACCAGGCGCCAGAACTGATCCGCTGTATGCTTGTACAATGGGTGCATAACTTGCATCCCCAAAAAGACGTTGCGCAATAGTGTCCCAAGTATCATTGGGTAAAATGAGAGTGGAAGAACGCGAAGAAATATCGGATAACTGCAACCCCCTAATTGGATTTGCGATCATCTGCAAAATCATTCGGGTTTCGCCCCAATAGGGTTCCTGAAAAGTGCGATATTCCGCGACAATATTCCCTGCGGGATCCGGAAAAAATTGAGCGGCATCACAAACGGTAGCCGCCCCGCTCGAAGAATTAATAGACACAACCGTTTCACTAAGACAGGGGCCATTTAAACTGGTGTTAAAAAAAATGGTGCGCGAATCTTCACTATTTCGATTAAATGGATTTTTCACTCCGGTAACGGCGCTCAGCTGAGTGTTAGCCTCGTAATAACGATCACTGGTTACTTGACTTTGTCCAGACTGATTAGTGCGTGTGCCAGTAATCTCTGCAATCACTGTTTGATCAAAACAAGTAAGTTTCATTGTTAAATCATCGTCAACAACATCGCCACGCCTGTTAACACTGGAGTGAGAGTGTAACGGTAATCCGTCTACATTAAATCCTTTGTCGAACATGGCGTGTGCTGTTTGATAAATTTCATGGTCATCGGAATCAGTCAAATTTCCATTCAAATTATATTGATTTTTAGACGACTGAGAATTGCCATTACCTGCATCTAAATAAGTGGTATCGTCAAGAGAATCCGGGGTGTATTGAAACGTTTTAGTAGCACCAACATACGGTGGACCCAATGGATCTGCAAGCACGCTGGATAATCGATCGCAAGTGTCATGCTGTATGATAAGGGAACTTGCAGAAGGCCCGGTGGTTGTATTCATAAATGGCACAATGACCGGACTCTGAGTCTGCAATAACTGAGCTCCATAGGATAATAAACTTCCTTGTGTTACTTGCGTCATATATGGCCATCGAAAAATAGTTGTAATATTTCCGTCGCGACCCATCACCCCATCATTAATCAACACACGATCTGCATCATCATTCGTCCACCACCCATCATGCGTCGCCAAATCCCCTGAAACAGGCTTAAAAGATGCATTCATGCGTCGACGATTGCTGACTGCATCATAATCGGTTGCCAAAGAAAATCCTTGATCGACTTGTGTAGAAGCCCATTTCATTGCGTTATACGTCATTGACGTTTGACGCAAAATATTGCCGGCACCTGTTTTTTCTTCTAAAAAAATTGGATTGCGTTCGATATCAAATAATTTGACAAGCGATTGTGGATGCACGGTATTCGTATCAACAATTGTTTTTAAACGCAGTGGTGTTAAATATCCATAGATTTTATTTTGCAGCGGTGTTGCAACCGGCGTGTTGGAAAAAGTATTCGTCGTGGTATCAAACGCCAGCATATTGCCGTGATTGACACTAATACCAAGCTCTGCGGAAATTAAAGCGGCAAAGTTATAAAGATATTGATATTGAGAATTCGATCCGTCGATTTTACTCTGCATTTTCCCCCAAAAATCGCGAGTCATGGTGACTGTATAAACAACCGTGCCATCAGTGCCTTTTGCAGTGTGAACTAAAATTTGATGATGAGGATCGTGCTCATACTCATGCGATTCACCCATCGGTAAAAATTCAGCAGACATATCACCGTAGGGCCCTTGCGCATATCGTTTAACGCCTGTGACGCTGCCCGCGGGTGGTGTGATTTCAATTGCAAAACCATTTCCATTAAAACAATAATTCCACGCATCGCCGGAGGGCATTGTCACTTGTGTAATTTTTCCTTTGCGATTGAAGGTTTTATTCCAGGTATTTCCCGAAGCGCTGGTGACTTGTATCGCTTCGCCAAAAGTATTTAACGTATTTTTGAAATACGGTGTTCCATCTGCTGCAATACGTTCTACTTCTTGATTCGCTTCATCACGAATAGTGGCTTCTGTGTGGTTATTCGCATCTTGCACGCCAATTTTGCCAGCCATTTCGTTGTAGCCCGTTTTCGTTTGTGGCTGCACGATGCTCGCTGTACCATGTTCGTCAACCACGGTAATCGCGGGATCTGTTTGCAATACCACTTTATGAGATTGATTGCGTTTAAATTCCGTTCTATTTAAAGCGGGTGTCACCACGGCAGATTTTTTATTAAAATTGTTCCATTCTGGTTGAATCAGCGGGCGAATAATAGTGTCTGCTCCAACATTACTTTCGGCAAAAAAAGCGGATTCATCATTTGCAATCGCTGAAAACGTATGAATATTTTTATCACCCAAGTGATAACGATAGATATCGCGAGGTAAATGACGCGCGTCGATTTTCAATTGACGCGACGCGCGATCAATCACAACTTCTTTTTGTAATTCCCATTTTCCGGGTTGGCCATAATGCTCAATCCAAACATGCAATTGCGGATTTTCGGGCAATTCAAATGGATGGGTTAATTCGATAACAGAAGAAGATCGCGCAGCAACTGCGTGATTTATTTTTCTTGGCCAATCGAGTAAAAATTTCCAAGAGAGTGGCGTTATTTCTTTTTCTTGATCGACAGCATAACGCGGCTTCAACACATGCTTTAACGACACAGAATAAGCACCTTGCGGTAAATCTGAAAGATCCGCATAAAATCGATTATCTTCTTTTTTATAATTCATAGAAATAATGCGATCAGAAAACCCTTCTGCTGAAATAATTAATTTCATCGCATACTTTTTTGGATCAATGTGTGCTGCAACAGAAACGCAATTGCCGCAAAACAAAATAGATTTTGGTGCCAAGGTTGGCTGATTATTACTGTCTAAATATCCGGGCTCAACCAAGCCAATGGGTCGCCCACCATCATCAGGCACAATTTCACTGAATGCATAATCGTTGACGTTATCGCGATTATTTAAAATCGGTTGTATATCGGTAACAGTAGATAAATCTTGCGTCAGTGAAAGAATTGACACTGTCTCAGTACCCGATGAATCACACGCGCGTAATTTCGCAGCGCCATTTTCATCCGTAGTCAGCCACTCTTGCCCTGCTTGATTACTTTTGTGCTGCACAGGCCATGTGCCGTCACCCGGCCCCTCTGCAGTCACAGAAAATGCATCACGTTGCAACGCATGTGTATTTAACAACGTATTATCACGATAATTGGCAGACGAAGTTTTACGATCAATTTTATCATACCCCATACGGTGTTCATCGATATGCGTTTCTCGATAATTTTTAGTTGAGTCCGCATTGGCGTTCTGCGTTTCGTGATATTTGCGAGCAAGCTTACTCGTTTTTGTAAACGTCATGATACGCAAATTATTTTCGGGATCCTGTTTCATGATAATGCGTCGCTTAGGATCGCGCAAAAAACGATGATAACGATCTTGATCAGAGACAACAATTGGAGCTGGAATGGCATCCGATGCGGGATCTAAAGTAACTGCGCAACCACTATCAGGCAAATACGTTTCTACTTTATCGCCATGCATCGAATGATGATAATACGTAATTGGGCGCAATTGAGTGGTAGTCCCATCTGGTTTTGTTTGCGTTCGAGCAACGCCCGCTTTTGCAACCAAATAACGCCGCTCATCATAATAAAAAATTTCTTGCGAGCCATTCGCATGCGTGATGGATTTAATTAAGTTGTCAGCGGTGTAGGTGTAAGTCTCGCTGAGTGTTGCCGGCGCATTATCGACGATGGGTTGCCCCGCAGTAACTGCTTGTGTAACGACATTTTGATGAAGTTTTCCTGTTTTGCGATTTAAAATATCGCGAGTATAGATAAAATGACGATCATTTACGGAATCAGTGAACGTGGACAACAACGTTAGCAAATCCAAAAAAGAAATTGTTTCTGCTGGCATTTGTGCTGCAGGAATTTTAGTTGCGTATTGATACTCGTCTATTTTTTTTCCTTTAACATTGCGTGTGATGACTGTCGCTGCGCCATTGGGATTAATTTCAGCAATTTTCTTGCCTTGTTTGTCGTACCAATATAATGTTTTCTTCCATCGATTATTATTTTGATCAATCGCAACCGCATCCGAAATTTTTTCTCGAAAGGCGTTGTAGCGATATTGTTGTGTGGGTGCTTGAACAGAAATAGAAGGCGCTATTGCGGGATTAATATTGGGAATATAACACACCACCGCATCGCGTTTCGTTTCAATTAATTTACCAACACGATTAAATCGGCAACGATAATGATGATCCTTTGTCTCATCTTTGATTAATGCATTTTGAATAACATCCGGTGTTAATCCAGTGGTAATATACTGCGTGATATCAATCGTCAATTGTTTGTCATAAAACGTGAAACATTCTGCTTCGCCAAATACATTGCGTTGATACTCAATCACATAACCTTCGGCATTCACGCGATATTGCAAAAAGCCTTGCGTGTTATACACGTAATATTGAGGATTTCCTGCTTCATTCATCTTTACTAATTGATGACCGTGCGCGCCAAAAAATGTTTGGCGATTCAATGTTTGAAGTATTTCGGGACGTGTTGTCATGCTTGCCGGTTGAGTTGGATCATCAACCGGAACCAAATTCCACTGATCTTTTATTTTTTTATCTAGTCCATCGTAATCAAAAAACACGGGTAATTCATCCGATGTGCCAACACCAGAGGTAATTTGTATCGGCAAATCGTTTGCATCAAATTCAGTTTTTTTGGCAACTGATAATGTTTGCTGGCTCACCACAATTTTTCCAGTGTTGGGATCCACATTGGAAAAATACGCCGTTGTTGTTGGCGAAAATTCATCGGTCATGCGATTCGCGCCATCGGATTCATAATGCCAGGTGTGGCCACTTAACGTGGTGTAATACGTTTTGCGACTGGCGCCATCATATTCCCACGTTTCTGATATTTTAAGCGCATTGGTGCGCGATAAAAGTCGACCTGCTTGATCGTAAGCGCAAGTCAAAATATTATCTTTGGATGGATCAGGCGTTAATTGATATAGTATGTTCAACATCATAGGGTAATGTGGATTGATTGAAATCCCACTTGTAAATTCAGTTGTTGATAATTTCCGTTTGGAATCACCATCGTAATCGTAACGAATGACAGCGCCATTAGCCGCTACATGAAAATGCAGCCGATTTAAATCATCCGGAATCCAATAGGTGTGTCTGTCTTCACCGGTTGTGACCAGTTGTTGCGTAATTTGATCGATGGATAACTGTGAGAACGCTTCAGGGTCAGCCACTGCAGTGGCATAACGAATTTCCCAATTCACTGCATGCGGTATTGAGCAATATCTTTTTTCGGTCACAAACCCTTCGGCATCAATCACAAATCGCTCTTGTCCGATCGCATCCAATACACGAAAGGTTGCTTTATCGTGCGCTACATCACGCAAGGTTTGACACAATGTTTCTAATTTTTTTGTGCTGAGTGCTGCGGGATCAACTGTTGTTGGTGTTTTATATTGTATGGTTGCAATTTCTTTCTCGTTGGTGTTATAACGTGTTTCAACAATCGCACCCGCACCACACAGGCGAAATCTTTCACGGTTAGCTGCATCATAAAAATAATAAGTTTGTCTGTCGTACGGTGTTTGCGTGATGAGGGCCGCAACCGCGCTTTCTGATATGCCGGGAGAGACTGTTGTTAAATCAATCGCTTTCATATATTGCAAAATAACCGTTGCTTTATTATTTGCATTGTATTGATATTCTGTCACGCCACCTTTTGGATTAATTGAATAGCGAATGTTGCCGACAATATCACGAACATAAAAAGTGATTTGACCTTTGGGGTCTTTTTTGGCAATCGTTCGATTGCAATGATCAAAAATGGTTTCGCGTGTTAATTTTAAACCCTTAGGATCAACAATTTTTTTGGCGGGTCTTCCAAAATCGTCATGCTCCGTTTCTTCAGTATAAGATTTTTCTTGATCGGTTGTGGAATGCGATAATGCACTTATTTTTTCAAGGCCATTATAATTTTGCGTTGTCACGACCGAAGCAGAATTGGGATCAGCGGCGTTGAGCAATGCATGATGTTCCGTTGCAAGCCCGCGTTTATTTGAAACGATTTTTCGAACGGCATCGTTCGCAGCAGTCACTTGATCGCGCACATTGAGCGGATTCCAATGTTGTGACGTTTTATACGAAAATCCACCATCATCTTTTACGTGAGTTTTTAGCAAACGACTTTGGGTATAATCCATGGTGTTCGTGTTCGAAAAACATTGTGCACCAGAAATATCGTGAGTGCGCGGCAAATTGCGCAAATCATGCCATCTCGATTCGGTATTATTAAGTGCATCAGTTTTTTGCTCCCAAGCATTTTCAGCATTGTATTCAGTTAAAAAAATATTACCCATCGTGTCTTGATGTTGAATGATATTACCAAATGCATCTGCAGTATCTTTCGTGCTGGAGATCACATTATTATCTTCATCCACAATACTTTTTTGCGTGACACGCTGATTATAAACAGTTTGGATCGATTGCTTCATCGGCAACGTTCGACCAGTTTCACGTTTAAATGCATCGTGTGCAAAAGAAGTAGTGCGTTTTAACGCATCTGTTTTAGTTGCGAGCGTGCCGCGCGGTTGATAAGTCATAGTGGTTTCAGCACCGTTGCCATCAATGGATTTTGTGCAAAGACCGTGTAAATTGTTATATTCTTTTTGAGTAGCAATCGAATCACTTGCGGTGGTTTTCGTGATTTGAGTAATTTGTTTTTTAGCATTGATTTCGCGATTTATTTGCAGTGTGGGTGACGTATCATGCACCGGCACTTGTTTTTTATCCCACAAATTAAAAGCGTGATAATGCGTTATCGTTTCATATCCATCGGGGTCAATGTGATCACATACGGCGCCACCAGCATCATATTGAAATTGATCGATGGCATCGTGACCTGCATCTGAAATCAGCAGTGCCAACACCGCATCTGAAATAAATCCACCGAATTGCGGCAATTGCGTTGCATCCACTCCTTGAGCAAATCGCTTCAATTTTTCTGGCTTGGAAAAAATCGCTTCTAATTTTTTTTGTGTGGCTTGACCATCAGGGCCGATGATCAACACAACGCGTTTGTCTTTGTCGTAGAAAAAATAAGTGCTGGCATCGGCAGTCGCATCATCCGGCCTGATATCAAGCGTTGCCAGATGCAATCCTGTTTGCTCATCAAACACATAGCGCAATGCTTGATTTTCCCACACGGCATTCACTTGTGCAGTTTTCTCATCCGGAGTTAAGTGCGAATTATATAAAATTGCGGCAATTTTTTCATAAACGAGTGGTGTTGCCTCTGCAATGCAATCACCCCAAGTATTAAATCTTTTTGCTGTGGTATGTTCGTCAGTATCATCGGAAATACTTTCTAACACCGAATGATTCATATTGTCGTATGCGATCGTGTGTGAACACTGATTTGGTAAAAGTGTTGCAATCACGCGCGCTAACAAGTCATAACTATTTGTCGTGATTTGATCTTCTGAATTGCTTTTGGGAATTAAAGTAGCAGGATCACTGTCAACTGTCGGCGCAACTGGTGATGGATTAGCAAACGCCGTGGTAGTCTTTGGTTTTCCATTGGGATAATAATCTTGTGCAATCGCATAATATGCTCCATCCACACCATCCACCGTTAAAATAATTTTATTTTTAGCATTGCGATAAAAAAATTGGGGGTAATCATCTGGCGATGTATTCGGTAATTGCAGAATGCCATTCCACATGAGCGCAATTGGCGTTGCAAACGAATATCGCGCCACTTCAAATCCTGCTGCGCTGTATTGATGCGTGACAACATATCCCGCTGCATCTTGCGTTGCGATCACGCGATCATCGTTGTCGTAAAAATACAAGGTGCTGTGATCATGCGCTGCGGGCACTCGAGAAAAAGAATCGATCACCAACGAACTTAACTCATCGGGAGTAATAAAATCAGCGTAAATAATATCGGTGGTCACGCGATTTTTCACGTCATATCTTTTTTCGGTGATCGCCCCTCGCCCATCAATCGAAAAACGCAAACGATGCGATGTATCAAAAAATTGATACGTTGACACATCGCGCTTTGCATCACGCTGCAAAGATTGTTGCATCCAAGAAAATGTGGGTGGCGCTGTTAAATTATTCACAGGCACTTGGTTGTAATATTCAATGATTTGAGTATACGAATGTAAATCATCGTAAATAGTTTGAGACACGCGTCCTTCAGCGGTAATTGAAAATCGCACGCGATTCAGACTATCAAACAATTGATAGGATGTTGTGCCATCAATATCTTGAACCGCAATCACACGACCAATCGCATCGCGCTGCTTGGCAATAGTACGAGTCACGTCACTATCTGGAATTGAAATGGAAATTAAATTTTCTAATCCTGTGTCATCCTTTGTATGCGTTTCTTTTCGTCCATTGGGTTGCGTGGTCACGCAAGCATTGCTTGAAAATTTATTTTCTTTGCTTTCACTGCAAGCATTGATTGATTCTGTGTTGCGATATAACGCATCGAATTGAGCGGTTGTGATGGCAGAACGATTGGTATCCAATTTTTCAGTCACAGAAGTGGCAGCGCCCCATAATGTGAATTCAGAAGTGATCGATGAAGCGTCTTCGGTTGCAATGCCATTTCCATTGGAATCCACCGCGGAAAAACGCTGCACTTTTTCGTGTTGATCACGCAGATTGCGATCAATCACCATCAATGAAACAGAATCTTTTGCTTGCAGTGCCGCCCAAGCAACCATGTCATCGTATGTTAGCGTTTGCGTGTCAGGAATTGTTGAAACATCAAATGCTGCTTTTAAATACGTGCGAATCGTCGTTTGCGATGCATCATCAGCATAATCATATTGCGTCACAGTGCCAGTTGGCGACACCACAAAAGCCAGTTGAACGCCTGCTGCATTAGTCATATAAACATATCGCGTGACTGACCACGTTTGATCGGTCGACGATGTTGCTTCTCGTTTAATAACACAAGCGTGATTGACAGAATCGTATTGATATTCTGTTAATTGATTATTTGCGCCAATGAATTTTGATATTAATCCTGAATCAGTGAGACTCCAGATTTTTTTGGCACCATTGGGTTTCGTGATACTTTGTAGCACGGATCCCGCGTAATCACATTTTGTTGTTAACGAAATCGCATCCGATACTGTGTCACCACATTGTGTTGTCCAGGTTTGAATAAGGGAATGATCGTTGAAAGCAGCGGTTTGTGAAAATCCCAATGCATCGGTGATCACGGTTTGTTGATCATTGTATTGAAATTGGTAAGCACCGCCATTAGCACCCACTTGTAACGATTTTATTTTGGGTGTTGTATCGGTGGTATATAAAAAATTGATGACGGTATTGTCGGATTGCACGATGTTTTGAAGCTGATTGGTATTTCCAACATAAGCGTAATTAATTTGATATTGATCAGTGGTGGGAACTGTGACGGATTGTAAACGTTGTTGATTGTCGAAAATCCACGTGCCTAACAAGGTGGATTCAGTTTCGTTTTTTTTGGTAAATGAAAAAGTAGTGATTTGATTGCTGGTTGCAATGGTATAAGTGCCCGCATCAGATTCGATTGTTTTTAAATTATTATCGCTATCGTAGGTATATTGCATGGAAAATCCGCGACGATCAGTGACCGATTGAATTTTCTTGTTAGCGCCAAAAATAGTTTTCTCGCCGCTGTCAGGATTAAATTTTGTAAATGTATTATCTGAATTTTTGGTAATGAAATATTTTGATGCGGCACCATCGGGTGAAACAAACGCATTTTGTTTATTATCCCAACTGTAAGCAATCAATGATCCATCTTGTTCGCGAAGATATATTTCATTGTCATCAGCGCTTGTTATTTCAGGAATGTTAGGCGCCCACGGTGTTTTGTTTTGCGCGTTATACACAAATCCAAAATCAAAGTTACCAATACGCTCTTCGGTTTTTACAAGATAAGAGGGAACAATCAGATTACCCGTCGCCACATTAATTTGCGGCAATACACGCGATTGACCCACACCTGCCGATGATAACCATTCACCCGTAAAACTCGTGTTATCAAACTGACTGCCCAGGTTAGCATTCGCGTAAACACGAAATGGATAGGAAAACATGTACACCTCCCGTGTTATCCTAAAATCTCAAGCTGCGAACCTTACCACAAAAAAAATGCAAAAAATACCGTGTTTTTAAGTTTTATTTAATTTTCTACAGCTCGTCGATTTGAGTTAAAAGTGCGGGGATGTACAAGTAACCGCTCATTCAAGGATTAATATAGGCGCTTTTCTTTAAAAACTACAGAGCAACTTCAATGCCTTTATTTTTAATAATGAACAACAACTTCAATGCTGCGCCACTGGGCGTGCGCTCACCACGCTCCCATTGTTTAATGGTGGCAACATTGACGTTGATGATCTTGGCAAACACAGGTTGGCTAACGCCTGCATCTTTACGCAATTGTTTTATTTTGGTTGCTGAAAATTTTCCTATATGCAGCAAACAGTGCGCATCAAATTCACGCATGGTAACAATATCCATGGCGCCAACAGCATGTAAATCTTTTGCCATCTCGTGCGCTGCGGATAATAAACGTAATCTTGTCTTATCAATTTTTTTCATAAGCTACCTCAACTAACTTTCTTTCATTGATCATTTTATCAAGCTGCGAATGAGATAAATTTAAAATGCATTAGTTCCGATCTAATCTGACACTACCTCTGAAATTTTAGTCATATCAACATTTCTATTATTACAAATTTGTCCATAAACATTTTTTGTTTCGTTTTGAGATTGAAAAAAGGTTGCAAAATTATCTTCCCAGCGAGCACATCTAAATCGTACATATTGATACGCTGCATATCCCCCACATAAAAAACCAAATCCAGAAAGAATAGTATCCTTTGCAGTATAATTATTAGCGGGATTATTAATTTCACCTGTATACAAACTTGGAACAGCTAAAGCTCTAAATAAAAACACAATAGCACTTAATGTAAATAATGCAGCATAAAACGCATAAAAAATCACTTTTTTTCGAGTACTAACATCACCATTTTCATCGATAAAAAAAGCCTCTTTAGAAAATTGTTGAGTTTTCTGTAATGGATTAAACGTGGAATTGTAATCTTTAATAGTTTGACTCATGAGAGTTTGATACACAGTTGAGATTACACTTAAAATAGAAAAAGGGTAAGTGATCAGCGGATCTTTGGTTTTAAAAACCCACTTTAATGTTAATATTGCAGACCCATGTAATACCAAGCCCCGATTCACAATGCTGACAATTGCTCTTGGTAAAAATCCTAGAAAACCTTTTTTGGTGAAAAAAATAGGATGAAATATTTCCTTTTTTTTGGCAGGTGTTTTTTGATAGAATTCAATCAGTTTTTGTGACGTTGAAAATGTATAAGGCGCATAAGACATTGCGTAAGAAATCATAAGACCAATCCACATCGTCTGACCAGCAATATTTGATAATAAATTACCATATCCATGTCTCGAAAAACCTGTCCATGGAGAAAATGAACTGATCACAAAAAAACTCCATGTGAGAAAACAGTTTATAAAAAGTACTGCAAAATTTTTTCTGCATTTGTATTCTTCAAATGCAATTCGTAATCCACTTGCTAGCTCGTTTCGACAATGTCGCATATTAATATAAGAGATTGTTGTAAAAGTTGCATCTGCTAAAGAAAATGCTCTCATGCTATAATTAAGGATTTTAAATATGGAAGCTGCTGTATTTTCACTAATGTGAGGGTAAAGATATTTTGATAATGGATCATTGAGTGATTCTAATGCGTTTTCTTGAGAATAAAATGAATAACCAAATTGCGCCCAAACTGCAAAAGAAAATAATATAATATCAAGTATGATTTCATGTTTTTTATATTTTTTTTCTGGATGTGAAATAAGCGATGCGCTTTCATTTTGTATATCAGCATCACCATTTAAATCGCCTCTCATTATATTTTCTCGCTTATAGATTCTTACTCGACTTCTGGCTGGAAATAAATTGACTTCATTCGTTTAGAAATAATTTTTAAAAATACCAAACCAATTATAAAAAAAATTCCAGGAAAATATAATGACATTGCCAAATCGCTTTCAGCCATTTTCCCCCAAATAACACTACCCAACGATAATGCAGCGTAAAACACAACTAAATACACAGCGATTGCTTTAGCGCGCATGTTTTTTTGAAACGATCCTTGAGCTTGTGCGTTTAATGTTGAGAGTAATATTGCCCAAGAAATTCCCGCTAAAATAAGAATAATACAAATAATGTAAAAACTATAAATATAGATCAACATTGCCTGACAGATAACAAATAATAATGTGGCGCAATCAATGAGGATAAGTGGTTTTATATACGACCGCAAAAGTTGCAATAAAAATGGTGTTAAAATAGCGCCAACACCCAAACATCCCATCATCCAAGCAAATTCATTAACACTATAATCATGTTGTTTAGCAATGACTGCTAACAATGCCCACAACGCACTTGTTGATAAATATACAATCACAGTTCTTATTAAAATAATTAAAAAATCAGTGGATTTTTTAATCTCGTGAATTAATTTCAAAAATGAATGAGTAAAATTTAATTTTTCACCTTTTTGATATGTTGTTTTTGCTTGACATGACCAACGATAAAAAAAAGCAATTGAACCGCTGAGTGAAATAGCATTGAGCGTAAAAACATACCCTACCCCACAATGACTAATAATTAGTCCTGCAATAAAAGGACCCAATGTTCTGCCAATATTATAATTCATATTATTAATACTGGTTGCCAAGGGTAATTCATCAGACGAAACTAATTCTGATGCGGCTGCTTGCCAAGTGGGCATACGCAGCGCAATCCCCACATTCAGTAAAAATGTCAGTATCAGCAAAATACCTGGCGTAGTCCAATGTATAAAAGTAAATACACCCATGATTAATGCAACGGAGGCTATATAAATTTGCGTCATAAAAAGAAACTTGGCTTTTGAAACATGATCTGCATAAATTCCCGCAGGAATAGAAAATAAAAACACAGGGAGTGTGGTAGCAGTTTGCACGAGTGCTATCATCAATGTAGATGATGTTAATGTTGTCATTAACCAAACAGCACCTACGGAATGCATCCAAGCACCGAAATTTGCGATTAAAGTACAAATCCACAAGCCACGAAATAACGGGTAAGATAATGGTAAAAACATTGAGCATTTGTTTTTATGTTGTGATTTTTCTAATCTCATCGTCAAGCGATTCCCATTCCGTTTCATGATTAAACCAATTATTTAATTGTTTCATATTATGTAATGCTTCATCCTCTGTTGTAGCTGTAAATAAAAAATGCGCGATTTCTTGATTGCTCATCGTAATGTCATAATAAAGTTTATTAATTATTCCATTTTGGCGATATGATTTTACAAAATCAAATGGACAGGATTCTGGTATTTTTTTAAGAATGTTGCGTGTACGCGGCGGAATTAAAAGTCTGGATGCCACGGTTTTTTGTTTCCCAGAAAAACAGGCTATATTTTCGCTGAAATAAGATTGTATAAATTTAATTTTAAGATCATAACCATAAGCCAAAGATAATTGTTCATTGATATTGCCACCACCTAAACGCGACGCTGCTTCGCAAAGATAAATATCTAGATTGTCTGCAACAAAAAATTCTATATGAAATAATGTATCACGAGGAGCAGAAAACGCGTCAAATAATATTTGTTTTGCATTCTTAATGAGTCTTGAGTTAAGTGAATTGCTATCTGATAATGTGATGCTGCCTAATGATGCGCCATAAACAAAATTAAGACAGTTATTAATATAACGAGATGCGCTAATAAATGATAATTCATTATTCAATATATGCCCATCAACATGATAAATATCGCCAGCTATAAATTCCTCTACCAACAAATAAGTTGTACAATCGAATTTTGAAAAAATACCTTGCGCCAAATATTTATCAAGTTCCGTAGCATTTTTTACAATAAACGTACTAGATGACCCGCGACCCGCAATTGGTTTTATCACTACTGGATATTTATTTTGATCAATAAATTGCATAAGATCAATCGTATTATTTACCTTGCAATATTTTGGAGTAAGTACCCCAGCTTTTTCAGCCAGTTGCTTCATTTTATATTTATCTCTAAAAGCCATTGCACTTTCAATATGTTGTCCTTCAATACCCAATTTTTCTCTTATTCTTGCAGCTCTTAATATATCAACTTCAGATAATGCAATAATTTTATGAATTATTTTATTTTTACCCAGCGATAATATCTCCTTATCAATTAAATCTGAGTCAAGATAATTTTCAAAATAAAATATATTTTCAAATATCACATTAAATATCTTTTTGTTCGCCTCAATATATTTTTTTGCTTCAATTCCTGTAAATAAAATAGCTGGCTCTTGAATTGCTAAAACCCAATTCTCTACACTGCTTTCCATAAGATGTTTTGGAGTTAATAAAACAAAATTAGGCATAATGATGCCTCTCTGAAAATTTGTTCATGTAATTATTTAAAAAAATTTTGATTCGTTTCCCAGCTTCAATAACATCAGCAAGACTCACATTTAAGCTTGTAACTGCTCTCATAGTATGACGACTCCATGGATATAAGATCACACCAACCTCATTTTTTAGTTCACTAGCGAAAACATCTGAATTCATTCCTGTCTCACTGATGTCAAACATGACGATATTAGTTTCAATATCTTTCAATTTAACTTTAATGCCACATGAAGATTGCAAAATGCGCGCTAATTCCAATGCTTTTTTATGATCTTCGCTGAGTTTTGATATATTATTTTGAATAGCAAATAATGCGGCAGCTGCCATGAATCCTGATTGATGTAATCCACCACCATACCATTTTCGATATTTCCTTGCTTTATCAATAAATGCTTTTGTTCCAATTAACATAGAACCAAAAGGTGCGCCCAATCCTTTTGAAAAACAAATTGTCAGGCTATCTGCATAGTGCGAATATTCAGATGCGTCAATATTTAATGCTGCACAAGCATTTAGTAAACGCGCGCCATCTAAATGAACGTTGATGTTGTTTTTTTTAGCACATATGTAGACATGTTTCATGTCTTCTAAAGGATATATTTTTCCACTCAGTGTATTAATTGTATTTTCTAAACACAGTAACGTAACATTACTGGATAGCGCAGAACGATGTTTATTTTCTAGTGCATTTAACACATCATTTTCACGAATGATGCCATCTGACGTATGACACAAATTTAAATGTACTTTACCCAAATCAACCGTTGTACCTGCTTCAAAATAATTTATATGATAAGTATCGTCTAAAATAATTTCATCGCCCGGTTGTGTCCAACACCGAATAGCGACTTGATTACTCATTGTACCGGATGCCATAAACAGAGCAGCTTCTTTACAAAAATAATTTGCGCAGAAAGTTTCTAGAAAATTTGTTAATTCATCTTCACCGTAACTATCATCACCGGATGATGCGTTATACATAGCGGAACGCATATCGTCACTAGGTTTTGTTAGCGTATCACTGCGTAAATCTATTATTGAGTGCACAATATAATTCCTTATTTATTTATTTTTCATCAATATATTCTATCGGCCAATTTTCTACTGAATACATTTTTTATCTCAAAGCCCGTTTTTTTCGCGACGAACAACCAAATGTAAACAGGCCCTAGTAATTTTAAATTTTGTGTCTGTAATTTTTCTCTCGTAAAATTTAAATGTTCTTCTGTTGTTCGATAGGAAATACCAATATGCATCGCAACAAACTTTACATTTCTATGTTGCTAATACGACCACAAACATTGGCGCTATCTTGGCGTGAGAGAAAAAAATTGATCACTCTGTTGAAAAAAATGCACTTGTAATTTTGCATTTCCTAACAACATTTCATTATGCCAACTAAATGATTTTTTTGCTCAAAAAACTTATATTTTATTTTTGTTTTTTGAAGTAATGCAGCTAAACTCAAGTTAAATGCGCCAACACCGATGCCAATAACATCCATTATCTGAATCTCAACTTTGTTGTTTTTAAGCATTTTTAAAAACTCATTGTGTTACACGCGATTGACCCACACCTGCCGATGATAACCATTCACCCGTAAAACTCGTGTTATCAAACTGACTGCCCAGGTTAGCATTCGCGTAAACACGAAATGGATAAGAAAACATGTACACCTCCCGTGCTATCCAATTGACTCAACGGGCGACACGTTACCACAAAAAAAATACGAAAAATACCATGTTTTTAAGTTTTATTTAATTTTCTACAGCTCGGTGATTTGAGTTGAAAGTGCGGGGATGTACAACTCACCGCTCGCTAACGCGCGCGGCTCAGATTGGTGGGGCTGAGGTCGTGACATAGATCAGCAGAATGATGCTTATTATGGTTCCAAAAACAGCTATTTTTGTGTACAATTAGAGCTTAAGTTGTCGGAGAATGTTATGTCTTACTGGTTTTTTTATTTGTTGATTATCCCTGCGTTAATCCCGGTGTATCTCGTGATTAGCTCGCTCATCAACGCACAAGAAAAAGAAAAATCTGAAAACACTAACTAGTTAGGTGCACATCATGGATGAGCATAAAGACGATGTTTTAAAAGAACTGGTTGATGTTGTCAAAGAAAATTCTGAAACAATTGAAACATTCAAAGACGCTTTCGTCGACACACAAAAAACCCATGTTGAAACGCAAGAACGCTACGAAGCGCTCACACTCGACACCCGAAAAAGTTTTGAAGATTTAGAGCGCCAAACCCGATCGGATCGAATACTGGAAAGCAAGCGCCAGCGGCGCGATACGTATGTGATTACAACAGTCAGTCTCTTATCGATTTGCGTCACCAGCATTTTAGGGTTTTACTTAACGATGCAAATTCAGAAAATGAAATCGCGTGATACGCAGCTATCAGCGTTGTATAAACAAGAAAACGCACTTGAAAATACGATTAATAATATGGTTTCAAAAAAAGATGATTTGATGATGGCGATGGTGAATTTTCGTGGTGTCAGAGATGAAAAACAACAGGAATGCAAAGATAACAAATTTTTATCGAAAAGTTCTTACGAATTTCGACAAAGATTATTTGCTGCGGATTATAAACTGGTAGGAGCCACATACAATATAACTGGCATTTTTAGTTCAGAAATATTCATCAAAGTAAAAACCTTTTTGACTGATTCCAGTGTAGATAAAACGAGAATTTGCACCAAAGACTCTCTCACCGATAACGTATTAGCAAAAAAACAATATGAAATAAACAACCTAATGCTTGATTCAATTAATAATCTAAAAAAGAAAAAAGACAAGATAATTAATCGAGTTGAACAAATAGAGCGGCAAAATTAAATCGAAAAAGGCATAGCCCTCAAACGAGAGCTATCAATATAACTGATAGATATTACATCCCTACACAAGCAGCCGCAGACGCCTTCTTAGCATTTTTCCAAAGTGTTAGTAATTTTTTCATGATTTATTTCCTGTTGGTTGATTATCAAACACACGAAATTTTGCCGCAGAAAGTTTTTCGAGTCAAATATTTTTTGTGTTTGCCGTTATCTATTTGATTGTTTGGCAGTGAACAATAACTTAATAAAATTGATCAACTGTTTGAAATGTACGTAGCGTACGTTATAAATATAGTCACCGAATTCTTGAAAGTGCAGTGCTTGTGTTTTTTCGAAAGCGTTATCCAAATCGTTGCGAGTGGTTTTGCCGTCGATGCCGAAATAGGGATAGTGATGCAAGTATGCACCGAAAATCTTGTCGCAGTCTGTGTGATATTTTTTCGTATCGAGAATATGATTATGCCAAAATTCATCGACTTCTTCCGAGGGCGGCAAACTCAAGCACGAATTGGTGTATTTTTTATTTAAATACAGAAAATGCTTGTATAACTCACCAATCTTCAACACATCCGACTTTTTCCAGCCCTTGGTGCTGACGATTTTATCCACGACCATCGAAAAATCAATGGCGTCGATATATGCTTTGGCTTCGTCTAATGTGGGAATGTGCGTGGTGTCGATCATAGTGTAAATAATACCCTAGAAACGAGGTTGTGTCAGGCGAATATGAACCCGCTCCCTAACGGTCGCGGCTCCGATTTTTTCATTTGACGATCGCGGCTCCGATTTTTTCATTTGACGGTCACGGCTCCGACTCAGCAATCGGAGCCGCGAGTGTTAACGAGCGGTTAATTGCGTAATCACCGCACGATTGGCGGGCAGGAAATTGTATGCGTGTAGCTGATCCAGCGCCACCCAGCGAATTTCTTGGTTTTCGCGCCCGCGGGGTGTGCCGCTAAATTGGGTGATTGTGTAAACGTAAAGTGTGAACTGTTTTTCGCCGACTGTGTGAGTTGTTTTTAAAAAAAATTCTGGATTGTGCGCGTCGATGCCGATTTCTTCGTTAAGTTCGCGCACCACAGCTTGCAACGTAGTTTCGTTTTTTTCTACTTTGCCACCAGGAAATTCCCAGATGCCGGGCGAGACTACGTGTGGCGGGCGAAGTGCGATGAGCACTTGGTTTTGTTCGTTAAAAATAATGCCGATGGATACTGATTGATTCACTCGCTACCGCTCGTGTCTGTGTCATACAAAATGATTTGCTTCGCAAATCCCGCTTGCTGACGCGCGCGGCTCAGATCTTTTTTATTACCGCTCGCTAACGCGCGCGGCTCCTTGCTATTTTATGCGCGTGCTTCTTTTTTATTTATATTTTCCCATGACACTGCTTAAACTTTTTGCCAGAACCGCAGTGGCAGGGATCGTTGCGGCCCACTTTGGGTTCGCCGCGCACAAATGTTTTCACTGTATCTTCTTCTTCGTCAGTTACCGCTTCACCATCCGCCTCAAGTACGGTGTCAGCGGATTGATGCGTAAAATGTAATTGCGGTGCAGTCGAATCTCGCTCTGCTTGCATCATTTCAGGTGTAGCCACTTCAATTTTTGCCAACGTTGAAATAAACGCATATTTAATTTGTTCCAACAATTCCGTGAACATGGTGAACGATTCGCGTTTGAATTCTTGCGTCGGATTTTTCTGCGCGTACCCACGCAACTGAATGCCTTGGCGCAAATGATCCATCATCGACAAATGATCTTTCCAATGCGCATCCAACACTTGCAGCATGATGCCTTTTTCTGCTTGACGCAAATTTTCCGCGCCAATTAATACTTCTTTCGCTTCATAGGCGCTCGCAATGGTTTGCGTTATTTTTTCTTTGAGCGTGTCTTCATGTAACTGTGTATCGGTTTTCAGCCATTCGCGAATGGGAATACTCAAATGAAAATCTTGTTCGATGCGTTTTTCAAGCCCTGCCACATCCCATTGCTCTTCCATACTTTCTTTAGGAATGTATTGATGAAACAAACTATCCACCACCTCTTCTCGAATTTCGCGAACCGATTTGGATACATCTGTCGCTTGCAACAATTCAAATCGTTGCTGATAAATTACTTTGCGCTGATCATTCGCGACGTCATCGTATTCTAATAAATGTTTGCGAATATCAAAGTTGTGCCCTTCAACACGACGCTGCGCTTTTTCAATTGCGCGAGAAATCATGGGGTGTTGTATCACATCACCTTTTTTCACACCCAGGCGCCGCATCATATTCAACATGCGTTCACCGCCAAAAATTCGCAATAAATTATCTTCCATTGACAAAAAGAATTGCGACAAACCGGGATCACCTTGACGACCTGATCGACCGCGCAATTGGTTGTCGATGCGACGGGATTCGTGACGCTCGCTACCCAACACATACAAACCACCCGCTGCAACTACCGCTTCGTGTCTTTTGTTCCAATCATTTTTTAATTCAGTAATTTGCGCTTCGGTTGGATTTTCCAATTCGCTGATTTCCAAATTCACATTGCCGCCTAACACAATGTCTGTGCCGCGACCTGCCATGTTGGTTGCAATAGTGACTGATCCAGGGCGCCCTGCTTCCGCGATAATTTTCGCTTCACGTTCATGTTGTTTTGCATTCAACACTTCATGAGAAATTTTTACTTTGGTTAAACGGCTGGATAATAATTCGGAGGTTTCAATCGATGCAGTGCCAACTAAAATTGGCTGGCCTTTTTCACGCACGCGCTCTATTTCTTCGAGGATTGCGTCAAATTTTTCATCTCGCGTCATATATACTTTATCGGCGAGATCTTCGCGAATCATGGGTTGATTCGTGGGAATCACCACCACTTCCAATCCATAAATTTTTTGAAATTCGAATGCCTCGGTATCTGCGGTGCCTGTCATGCCCGATAATTTTTCATACATGCGAAAATAATTTTGAAATGTGATGGTTGCGAGCGTTTGATTTTCCAATTGTACTTCAACGCCTTCTTTGGCTTCGACGGCTTGATGCAAGCCATCAGACCAACGACGCCCTTCCATCAAACGGCCTGTGTGTTCATCGACAATAATCACTTCGCCATTTTTCACGACATATTCCACGTCGCGATGATACAACGTATTCGCGCGCAATGACGCGCCAAAGTAATGCATCAATTGAATATTGGTGTAATCGTATAAACTCTCATTTTCTTTTATCAATCCTGCGTTCAACATTAATTCTTCAACGCGTTGATGACCGCGCTCCGTCAAATGTGCTTGACGATTCTTTTCATCGAGCACGTAATCACCACGACGCTCGTCAGGCACTTCCTCATCTTTTTCTTCTTCCTGCATGATTTGTCTTTTTAAACTGGGAATCAAGCGATTTACTTTCGCATATAATTCAGAAGAAGCTTCGGCTTGGCCAGAAATAATAAGTGGTGTTCTCGCTTCATCAATTAAAATTGAATCAACTTCATCGATGATTGCAAAATGCAATGGGGGTTGCACGCGCTGTTTTAATTCATACACCATGTTGTCGCGCAAATAATCAAAACCAAATTCATTATTCGTTCCATACGTAATATCTTTTGCATAGGCCGCTTGTTTTTCATCGTGCGACATGTTTGTTAAATTAACGCCGACAGACAATCCCAAAAAAGAATAAATGGGTTCCATCCACGCCGCGTCGCGTTTCGCCAAATAATCATTGACGGTGATGATATGCACGCCACGTTTGGTTAATGCATTGAGATACGCGGCCAATGTGGCCATCAATGTTTTGCCTTCGCCGGTGCGCATTTCTGAAATTTTTCCGTCATGCAACACCATGCCGCCAATCAATTGCACATCAAAATGACGCAAACCGAGTGTGCGTTTTGACGCTTCGCGCACGACTGCAAATGCTTCCGGCAATAAATCATTTAATGCGATACCTTTGGACAAACGAACGCGAAATTCTTCTGTTTTGCTTTTCAGTTCCGCGTTAGACAATGTTTGCATCGCGGGCTCAAATGCGTTTATTTTATCGACGAGTTTGCGATACTGACGCAACAGACGATCGTTGCGTGTGCCGAATATTTTTCGTAACAATCCCAACATGATTTTGCTCTTCAATGAATAATGCAAAGTGTATAATACTGCGTATGCAAACACCACACCACGATAACGATGATCCTCAACCGCTCAGCCAGATACTCGGGCGTAATTCGCTCGGCCAATTAATTCAAAAAGCCCATCAATTGCGTGCAATTGAAAAAGCGCTCAAGCCCATTTTGCCGACGGAATTTGCAAAAAGCTGTTATGTACTGAATATCGATCAGCGCAAGATTATACTTGGCGTTGCCAATGCTGCTATTGCAACACACATGCAAATGATCACCGGTGAAATAATTCAAATATTGCAAAAAATACCGGAATTTCAGCAGTTTCAAACCATTCAGTGCCGTGTTCGAACACAAAAGTGATTGACATTGGATAAGTAGATTGCCAAACTTGCCCATCTTTTTTTGCGAGGTAAGTATGCAAAGATACAACGATAGAGATTGTTTCTTGTGGGTTATGACTATCTGCATGTTTGGATGTGTTGCTGGTGGGGCGGCGCTCGCTTATGCGATGGTCACAGGTCACCTATTGACTGTGTTTAATCCCTCATCGACCGCCCCCAATGTAACAAATACCAATACATCGCAGTCAACATCAAAATTATCGCTAGAACAATTACAGTCAATATTCCAAGCACTGAAAAATACTACCAGCAGCCCCGAAAATGCGACGAATAATTCCGTTTCTATTCATTCAGCCGACATGATTGTCAAACTAACGATTTTTTGCGCCCTTGCTGCAGCGGTGTTATACATAAATCGAAAAGAGATCGCGTCGTCTCTAGAAAAGTATTTCACTGGCCTTCAACGTTGTTGGCACGAAAGCGTGCGGCGTGATCCGAGTGGTGCGACGAAGCTGCCTGTTGAGTATGGTGTGATTTAATGCAGGTGGCTCTTTTACGCACTTGCTGGCGCGCGCGCTCCGATTTTATCTTGATGATGATTGATTCACTCGCTACCGCTCGTGTCTGTGTCCCATAAAATGAAATGATTTGCTTCGCAAATCCCGCTCGTTAACACTCGCGGCTCCGATTTTATCTTGATGATGATTGATTCACTCGCTACCGCTCGTGTCTGTGTCCCATAAAATGAAATGATTTGCTTCGCAAATCCCGCTTGCTGGCGCGCAACAAGAAAATGATTTGCTTCGCAAATCCCGCTTGCTGACGCGCGCGGCTCTTTGTTTATTTATTATTCTTCGCGTTTTCTTAAAAATGCTGGGATATCGAGAAATTCCACTGGTTCGCGCTGACGTTCTTCAATCGCTTCGGGAATTGTGGGCTTCTGTGGTTTATTGACCGTGTCTTGGTTGCGCAAGTACGTCGGGCGATCGAGCTGATGATAATCCACGCTACCATCCACGCGTGTTGGGCGAACAGCGGCACGCGAAGCAGCAACACCCGCGCCAATTTTATCACGCGTGCCCAATCCGGTGACCACCACCGTGACACGCAATTCATCAGTCAATTCTGGATCGATCACGGTGCCGACCACCACGGTCGCTGATTCGGATGCAAATGCTTTTACCGCTTCGCCGACGGCTTCAAATTCACCGATCGACATGTCGGTGCCAGCGGTGATATTCACTAACACGCCTTTTGCACCACTAAAATCGACATCTTCTAACAATGGACTTGCAATAGCCGACTCCGCCGCTTCGCGCGCGCGATTTTCGCCACTCGACACACCTGTTCCCATCATAGCCATTCCCATTTCTGACATGACGGTACGCACATCAGCAAAATCGACGTTGATTAAACCGGGGCGTGTAATCAAATCAGCGATACCTTGCACGGCGCCAAATAACACGTTGTTCGCCGCTTTAAATGCGTTCAATAATGAAATATTTTTACCAAGGACGGTCAGCAATTTGTTGTTGGGAATGGTAATGAGGGAATCCACGTATTTGGATAACGCTTTAATTCCTTCTTCGGCGATTTCCATGCGTTTTCTGCCTTCAAACGCAAACGGTTTTGTCACGACAGCGACAGTTAAAATGCCTAATTCTTTCGCGATTTCCGCAAAGATGGGCGCTGCTCCCGTGCCTGTGCCACCACCCATGCCGGCGGTTAAAAAAACCATGTCGGTGCCGGATAATAATTCACGAATGTTGTTGCGATTTTCTTCGGCTGCTTGACGACCCACGTCTGGATTCGCACCCGCACCCAACCCTTTCGTCATTTCTTCACCCAAATGCAAAATCGTGCGCGCGCTGGATTTGCTGAGTGCTTGAGAATCGGTGTTGGCGCAAATAAATTCAACGCCGGTGATATTTTCCAGCATCATATGCTCGACAGCATTCCCGCCGCCACCGCCGATACCCACCACTTTGATTTTTGCGTTATGAGAATAGTTGTCACCTAACTCAAACATATCAATCTCCTAAAAATTCCCTTGAAACCAGTTGCGCATGCGAGACCACAAATTGGATGATCCGCGCTTAAATACAACTGATTGAGGATCTTGTTGCCGCTGTAACCCATACAATAGCAAACCAACACCGGTTGAAAAAGCGGGGTCTTGGCGCACGTCGATCAACCCGCTCACATTTTGCGGCAATCCCAAGCGCACTGGCATTTGAAAAAGCGACTCAGCCAATTCAATGCAGCCCGGCACTTTGGAAGCGCCACCCGTCAACACAATTCCTGCTGAAATTAATTCTTCAAAACCACTGCGACGCAATTCAGCCAGCACTAATGTAAATAATTCTTCATAGCGCGCATGCACTACTTGTGCCAACGATTTTCGCTGAATGGGTTGCGCGGGGCGCTGCTTCGCAAGGCTCGGTGCTTCAATCATTTCAGCGGGATCAATAAATTCCGGCAGAACAGAAGCGTATTTTTTCTTAATGAGTTCCGCATGCTGAGTTGGGGTGCGAAGTGCGACTGCAATATCATTCGTGACATGATCACCAGCGATGGGTATCACTGCCGTGTGACGAATCGCGCCGTCGAGAAAAATAGCGATATCGGTTGTCCCTCCACCGATATCCACCATGCAAACGCCTAATTCTTTTTCATCTTCCGTCAGTACGGCATAGCTCGATGCCAATTGCTCCAAAATAATATCATCCACTTGCAATCCACAGCGACGCACGCATTTAGTGATGTTTTGCGCGGCACTCACCGCACCCGCCACAATATGCACCCGGGCTTCCAGCCTGACACCCGACATGCCAATCGGTTCACGCACACCTTCTTGCGAATCCACAATAAAATGTTGAGGTAAAATATGTAAAATTTTTAAATCCGCGGGAATGGCAACCGCTTTGGCTGCATCAATCACGCGATCGACATCAGTCTGATTCACTTCGCGATCACGAATAGCAACGATGCCATGAGAATTTAAACTGGAAATGTGGCTGCCAGCGATGCCGGTGAAAGCGGATTGAATATCACATCCGGCCATAAGTTCAGCTTCTTCAATTGCCCGCTGAATCGATTGCACCGTGGCTTCAATATTCACAACGACACCGCGCTTCAACCCACGCGAAGGATGCGTCCCAAAACCAACAATTTCAATTTGACGATCCGGGGTGACTTCACCCACCAACGCTGCGATTTTGTTTGTCCCAATATCCAACGCGACGATTAAATCTTTATCCATTTTTCGCGCCATAAACTACTGTTTCTCCCAACACGCGGTTAATCTCACCAGTATAAGCGAACGTGTTTCAAAAAACGAGAAATTATTGGTAGGCCACTGCGATTCCATCAGGATACCGCAAATCCGCTGAGACCATCGTCTTTTGTGATTGCGCGCTGATTTTTGGATACGCTGCCACAAATCGCCGAAAGCGATCCAGCGCATCCGTTCGGCCCAACTGAACCCGCAAGTGATTACTCAACTCCAATTGCCACGCTTGCTCCGTGTTGACACGCAAACTCTCCACCGTCAAATTTAATTGTTGCGCCAACACGTTCAGCGCTTGGTAATAACTGAGTAACAGTGCTGTTTGATTCGCTTCTCCGTAAAAAGTGGGTAAGCTGTCCGGAATACTGTTCGCGTTAGGATAAAAAATTACATTGTCTGCATTGAGCACGCCGTTTTTCCCAAAACGCGCCACGGGTTTTTGCTCAGTGATATAAACATCTAATTGCCCAGGCCACACACGTCGAAAAGAAACATCAGCGATCCAGGGAAGTGCTAAAATCGCTTGTTTTGCTGAATTAATTTGCAACGAAAAAAATCCGCCTGACAAATGTGTTTTCGTGATTGCTTGAATTTGCTGCGGCGGCACATGTGTCAGCTCGCCCACAATTTGAATCGTTTTAATCGGAAACGCTGTGGGATTTTGCATCCACACCCATGTTTTTTGCGCAGCAATCGCAAGCAACGCTGCAATGCCGCTAACAAAAAAAGCAAATAAAATAATGCGCAGGTAACGCGAAAAAAAATGAGATTTAGACTGCTGTCTTCGCATCAGTGGTCACTCGCAGTAAGTTCTCTGACATTGTTACAATATTGCCCGCCCCTTGCAATATGACTACATCATTCGGTTTCACTACTTGCTGCAACACCGTTTCCAATTCTGATAATTGCAAAACAAAATCCACATGCTGTTGCCCCGCTTGCTTGACCGCATGAAATAACGCCAAGCCATCAGCGCCCTCAATTTTATTTTCACTGGCCGCATATACTTCCGTTAACACCACGTGATCTGCCGTTTTTAACACATCAACAAAATCAACCAGCAAATCACGCGTGCGTGTATAGCGATGCGGTTGAAACACCATGATCACGCGACGATTAGGCCACGCCGCTTTCGCCGCTTGCAATGTGACGCGCAATTCCACGGGATGATGACCGTAATCATCAAACAATAACGCACTGCCTTGTGACACTGACATTTCACCACGAAAATGAAAACGACGACCCATGCCCGGAAATGTCGACAACGCATGACATGCTGTCGCTGCAGCAATGCCATAATGTGTAGCAATAATAAACGCCGTCATCGCATTCAATGCGTTGTGTTTTCCCGGTAAATTCACGGGTAAAACGATCTGTTGCTGATCGGGTGTTCGAATCACGCATTCGCTTTTTAATTCGGTTTGATGAAATTGCAGCAATTGAAAATCAGCATCAGCACTTTCACCATACGTAATCACACGACAATGCATTTTATTTTTAATGTCGCGTAACGCGGGGTCATCAATGCAAACCACGGCGAAACCATTCGCAGGAATGTTACGAGAAAATTTCAGGAAACTGTCTTTCAATCGATCAAAATTATGCTCATAGGTTTCCATATGATCTGAATCAATATTGGTAAACACCGCAACCGTCGGTGATAAAAATAAAAATGATGCATCACTTTCATCAGATTCCGCGACAAAAAAACGATTCTCGCCAATTTGAATCGGTGATTCACGATCGCGCAAAATACCACCGATCACAAAAGTTGGTTTACAATCTGCTTTTTCCAACACCCATGCAATTAAACCAGACGTTGTTGTTTTTCCATGTGTGCCTGCGACCGCAATATTGCAATCCGCCTGCATCACTTCTGCTAATAATTCTCCGCGCAACTGCATCGGAATGGATTGCGCTTCTGCGGCTTTTCTTTCTGGATTTTTTTTATCGATGGCGCTTGAATACACAAATAAATCGATGTCATGAATGTGCGCTGCGTCATGAGAATCAAAAACCGTGATGCCCATTTTTTTGAGGTGCTGCACGCTAGAATTGCAAGACACATCAGAACCCAACACCGTTGCACCTTGCCGATGCAACAACTCTGCTAACCCACTCATGCCGATGCCGCCAATGCCTGAGAAAAAAACAGTTTTGGGTTGATTGAACGGAAAACACGCGCGAATAATTTCTGGCGTAGCATTATTTTTCAATGCGACCTTTGCATTATCTGACATGGATTGTAATTTATCCGGCGTTGAAAATAGTCGAGTAACAATATCATTCAATCGAGGCCCTGATAATTCTGCTTCGCGATATACAAGCGATGCGTTTTTTTTCGCTAAAAATAAGGCGTTTTTGTATTGATGATCATCCACCGCAGAGGGAAAAGGAATAAAAAGCGCGGGTACACCGGCTGCCGCTACTTCAAACACAGTCAACGCACCGGCACGCGCAATCACAAGATCCGCCCACGTCAACGCTTCATCCATTTTTTCAATAAAATCATTCACGCGATATCGCACAGAAGCAGAAACACGATATCGGTCAAAATCTTTTTTGCCCGTTTGGTGCCACACGATAAAATCTTCACGGTCTTGGCAGCGCGACAGCCAATCGGATACTAATCGATTAATTGCCTGCGCGCCTTGACTGCCACCCAACACCAAAATTCGCCACGGTTTTTTAAAATGCGTATGATCGCGCACCACTGCTGCAATAGTAGGGCGCACCGGATTTCCAACCACCATCGCATTTCTTTTTTGAGGAAATACCGCGGGAAATGCAGACAATGTGACTGTTGCAATGCGTGACAACCACCGATTGGTTAAACCAGCCACGGCATTTTGCTCGTGAATCACTAATCGTTTTCTCAATAACCACGCCGCAATGCTACCAGGCCCACTCGCATATCCACCCATGCTTAATACAACATCTGGATTTATTTTTCGAATCAAACGCATCGACAAAAAAACACAATGCAGTAGTCGAAACACCGCGCCAATTTGTAAAAAAATACTTTTGCCACGCAAGGCACGCACCGGCAATAAATGTAACGGGTAACGATGCGCCACAAGTTCGCGCTCCATACCCGTTTCAGCGCCCAGCCATTCGATGGCGGCACCCTGTTTTTTCAGCGCATCGGCAATCGTTAGCGCTGGGAAAATATGGCCACCCGTCCCACCAGCAATCACCAGTATTCGCTGCATTTCAAGAAACTCGCTGTCGCAATCGAGAACTAACTATCTTGCCCATGCCAGTCTTCACTTCGTACGCAATGCGCAACACAATCCCCACCGTGGCGCAACTCACCCAGAGACTACTGCCACCATAACTAATGAGGGGCAAGGTTAACCCTTTTGTCGGTAATAATCCAATGTTAACGCCGATGTTAATAAACACTTGAAACGACAACCACAGGCCAATTCCCCACGCAGCGTATCCCGCAAATCGCTGCTCTTGTCGCAACGCCCGTTGCCCAAGTTTGATGATGTAAACAATCAAGCCCACAAATAAAGCAATCACCAACAATTCGCCCATCAACCCAAGCTCTTCACCGATCACCGCAAAAATAAAATCGGTGTGCGCTTCCGGTAAATAAAATAATTTTTGCACACTGTTTCCCAAACCCACACCAAACACACCGCCACGCCCAAACGCAATGAGCGATTGCGTCAGTTGATATCCCGAACTGTAAGCGTGAACCCACGGATTTAGAAAAGTAGTTAAACGCTGTAACCGATACGGTGTCGTGATCGCCAGTGTCGCCAATCCCGCAACCACCAAAATCACAATCAACAAAAACGGCATCAAACGCGCACCGGCAACAAAGAGCAATGCCAACATCGTCATGGCAATAACACTGGTTGCGCCAAAATCAGGTTCTGCTAACAACAACAAACCCATCAAACCAAAAAAAATAATGGGCTTGAGAAAACCAGACAATCGCGTTTGCACTTCGTTAATGTGGCGCTGCAAAAATCCTGCCATATACAAAATTGCCATGAGCTTCACAAGCTCCGAGACTTGCAGCGAAATAAATCCCAAATGTATCCAGCGGCGCGATCCATTCACCACACGCCCAATTCCCGGCATCAACACCACAATCAACAATGCAAAACTGAGTAACAATAAAATAAAACTCATTTCTTCCCAGGCTGACAAGGGAATACGTGTCATCACCCACGCAATGCCAACGCCTGACACCAGAAAAATAAATTGTCGCAGCAAATAATGAAACGGTTCATGATAAATGCGATCCGAAATCACCATGGATGCCGACGAAACCATCAACAATCCAAAAATAATCAAGGTGCAACTGAATCCCAAAATCCAACGATCATAAGTAAACGAATCATCCATGCGCATTCACGGCACTCACAAAATCCTTGCCGCGCGCCACATAGCTTTCATATTGATCCAAGCTCGAGCAGGCGGGCGACAATAAAACCACATCTCCCGGTTGTGCAATTTTTTTGGCCGCAGCAACCGCTTCTTTTATGGTACAGACACGCGTCATACGTGCGCAATCTTTTAATTCTATTTCGAGTTGATCTGCGTCTTTTCCCAATAAAATCACCTGCGATATATATTTTTGAACGGGTGCTCGCAGCGAAGCAAATGAAACACCTTTGCCATCGCCGCCCGCAATCAAAATCATTTTTCCCGTGTTTGATTTTCCAATACTGTGAATCGCCGCAATTGCGGCGCCCACATTTGTGGCTTTCGAATCGTTGTACCAGCGAATCTGATCATGAGACTGAACGCGCTCGCATCGATGCGCTAAACCAGAGAATGATTTGAGTGTCGCAAGCATCGCGGGAAGTGGCATGTTTAATGCCGTACCCATCGCCAACGCTACCAAAAAATTTTGTAAATTATGATGTTCTTGCAATAACAAATCAGTCACTGAAATTATTTTTTGATGTCCGTATGTTAAATAATTTTCTATCAGGCCCCATTGATTTTGATGCGGCGTTTTCAAGGTAAACTCAATTGGTGATTTGTTAAATGATAACGTTTTCCAAATCTCTGGCTCATCGGTATTCACAATTGCCTGTTCGCAATTTAAATAAATACGTTGCTTTGCCGCTAAATATTCTGCGTCGTCTTTGTGTCTATCCAAATGATCGGGGCTAATATTAATGACGACGGCGACTGCGGCACGCAGCGAAAAAGTGGTTTGCAATTGGAAGCTCGACAATTCCATCACATAATAATCGGGTGCTGGTTGTTGCAACGTATCTAACACCGGCAATCCAATATTGCCGCACATCACTGCGCGAAATCCTGCGTCAGAAATTAATTTTCCCATGAGTGTCGTCAACGTTGTTTTGCCATTTGATCCGGTGATTGCAACGATGGGTACCTTGACAGCGCGCGCAAATAATTCAATATCACCAATCACGGGAATATTTTTTTGCAAAGCGAGTTGTACCACAGGCTCATTTAATGAAACACCGGGACTGATCACCACTGTTGTCACATTTTCTAAAAGTTTTTCGTGAAATTTTCCCAGATGAATGGAAACCTCTGGAAATAATTGCTGACACTCGCGCAATTTTGACGGTGTTGCGCGTGTGTCTGCAACCATGATAGATTTTTTTTGCTGCAGTAAATAACGCACACAAGAAAAACCGGTGTCGCCTAGGCCTAGTATTAAATGCATTTTTTAAGCGTGGTCGCTGTCGCTCCCACTTCCATCAGTTCTTAATTAACATCGCTGGTTATCTCGTGGTCGCTGTCGCTCCCACCTCCTATCTTAATTTGAGTGTCGCCAATCCCAGTAACACTAACACCACCGTGACTATCCAAAACCGCACAATAATTTTAGGTTCCTTCCAGCCAGACAATTCAAAATGATGATGTAACGGCGCCATTTTAAAAATTCGCTTACCGCGTAATTTAAAACTAGCGACTTGTAAAATCACAGACATCGTTTCAATCACAAAAATACCACCCATCAACAACAACACTAACTCTTGTCGCACCATCACTGCCATAACACCCAACGCCGATCCAATACTGAGTGATCCAACATCCCCCATAAATATTTCAGCGGGATAGGTGTTGTACCACAAAAATCCGAGACCTGCGCCCACAACCGCACTTGAAAATACAATCAATTCTCCCGCTTCAGGCAAATGTGGAATGAAAAGATAATTTGAAAAGTGCGTATTTCCCGATAAATAGGCAAAACAGCCCAAAGCCCCCATTACCAAAATCGCAGGCATCAACGCTAATCCATCTAAACCATCGGTTAAATTCACTGCGTTGCTAGCACCTACAATCACAAAATAAGCGAACACAATGTAAGAAAAAGCACTCAAAGAAATCAGTGCCGTTTTTACAAATGGAATGGTGAGCTCAGTTTCTGCTGACGTGTGCGCGGTATAAAATAAAATGATCGCAGCAACTAACGCAATCACAGATTGAAACAATAATTTTTGTCGCGCTGACAATCCTTTAGAATTTTTTCGCAAAATTTTTAAATAATCATCTGTATAACCTACAACACCAAACAAAGTCATCACGGACAATGCAATCCAAATATAACGATTGGATAAATCAGCCCACAATAACACGCTGATTAATACAGAAATTAAAATCAGCGCACCACCCATGGTCGGCGTGCCAGATTTTTGCAAATGTGATTGCGGACCGTCGGTGCGAACCACTTGGCCGAGTTGCAATGCAATCAATCGACGAATCATACGCGGGCAATAAAATAAAACAATCAGAAGCGATGTCAACGCACTCACAATCGCTTGAAACGTTAAGTACTGAAACACGCGAAAAAAATGTAAATAAACTGAAAAATAATGCGTTAACCAATAGAGCATAATTCACTCGCTATTTTATCCATGCGCATACCGTGCGATCCTTTGATCAACACCGTCACACGCTCATTCAAATATTTTTTTAATTCTGCTGTTAATTTTTCTTGCGTCTCAAAATGATAAGCATTACTGCCAAATGCATCGACCGTGTGTTGCGTTAATTTTCCAAAACAAAATAACTGCTGCACACCGGCTTCTTTTGCAAATTGTCCCAATTCATAATGCAATGCTTGCGCATCATCGCCTAATTCCAACATGTCCCCAAATACTGCGATGGTTTGCGTTGTGCGATGCGTGAGCAGTTGAATCGCTGCTTTCATCGATGCGGGATTCGCATTGTAACTGTCATCAATAATAACCGCGTTTGCAAATCCTTTTTTTTCTATCAAGCGCCCTTCGACCGCCATCGTTTTTTCCAAACCATGTTTAACAAGAGACAATGGCGTTTGCAGCGCGCTGGCCATCGCAGCAGCCGCTAATGCATTCATTACATTATGCGCACCCAAAAACGGTAAATGAATCGTCTCGTGCTCGTTGGCATAATGCAGCGTGAAGGTAGGTTTTCCTTGAGAATCCAGCACAATATCAGATGCCGTCACATCGGCTTTCACATCGCAAGCAAATGTGATCACAACGTGTGATGCGGATAAATTTTTCCAAAGCGACGCATACATATCATCAGCATTAATCACAGCAATGCCGCGCGCTGATAAATGACTAAAGATCGCACCTTTTTCTAATGCAATGGCTTTCACATTTTTAAAATGTTCTGCGTGCACAGCCGCGGCCATGGTCACTGTCGCAATCGTCGGCTGAACAATTTGTGTGAGTGCTTGAATTTCGCCCGGATGATTGGTGCCAATTTCTAACACAGCAAAATCATGCGTGTCGTTCAATTGCAACAACGTAAGCGGCACACCAATATCATTGTTAAAACTTTTTTGACTGGCTAGAACACGCCCGCGTTGCTTTAAAATATTTTCTAGTAACGCGCGTGTCGTAGTTTTACCACAACTACCCGTGATGGCAATCACAGGAATACTCACGGTTTCTCGATAAAAAGCAGCGATATCCGCCAACGCTTTTCGCGTATCGGAAACAATAATTTGCGCGATTGGCACGTTCATTTTTTTATTTACAATAACAACTGCTGCATTTTTTTCTGCGGCCATTCCCACAAAATCATGCCCGTCAAATTGTTCGCCGTGAATTGCAAAAAAAGCATTATTATTTTCAATCGCGCGACTATCGATAGAGATATGTTGATAAACACCATCATCACCCATCAATTTTCCATCGATAATTTTTGCTAATTGAGACAATTGATTTGCGCGCAATCGAAATGCAATTTGCGCACATTGTTTATCATTGTGCGGCAATGCTTGGTCGCCAATCACCTGCTCTGTTTCATGCCCTTTTCCGGCAATCACTATCCAATCATGTTCATCTGCAATTTGAACCGCGCTTTCAATCGCTTTTTTTCGATTTAAAATAATGTCACATTTATTTTTTCCGACAGCGCCATTTAAAATCTCGCGCGCAATGATGTCATCGGATTCAAAACGCGGATTGTCATTGGTGATGATCACGCGATCCGCTAATCGCGCGGCAATCTCGCCCATAATGGGGCGTTTGGTTTTGTCGCGATTGCCACCACAACCAAACAAACACCACAATTTTGCATGACAATGCAATCGCGCGTTTTTCAAAATTTTTTCGAGCGCATCGGGTGTGTGTGCGTAATCAATCACGACATACGGCATCGCTTTTAATTTTAATAATTCGATACGTCCCGACACCGGATGCAATCGCGACACTGTTTTGATAATCTCATCAAACGAAATTTTTTGCAGCCCCAACACACCAATCACTGCCAATGCATTATCAATATTAAATTCACCGAGCAAGGACAATGTTACTGAGCCGCGACCCCAGGGTGTTTTGATCGTCAATAAGAAACCGTAATCACACCGAGTTTTTTCTTCGACAAAAATATCCGCACTCGAATTGGAAAGTGAATAAGTGATAATGTTTAATTCATCTCGATATTTGTTCGAAAAATATTGCCCTGTTGCATCATCAATATTGATCACCGCATTTTTTAATTGCGGTGTCTGAAATATTTTTTCTTTGGCATCACGATAATTTTCCATGGTGCCGTGATAATCCAGATGATCTTGTGTTAAGTTGGTAAACACCACTGTTTCAAATGGAATATCGTTGATGCGTTCTTGCGAAAGTGCGTGCGACGATACTTCCATCGCCACTGTTTTTACACCTTGTGATTTAAATTCAGAAAATATTTTTTGCAATTGCAAACCATCAGGCGTCGTGTTTGCGGTTTTTTTCAAATGCGATAAAAATCCATAACCCATGGTGCCAATCACGGTGCAATCCGATATTACTTGTGCAATAAATTGCGTGATGCTGGTTTTACCATTGGTGCCAGTCACACCAATCACACGCATCGCACGCGCGGGAAACCCGTAAAATTGCGCCGCAATTTCAGATTGCTTGACGCGTAAATTTTCAACAGGCTTTGCTGGAACTGACACATCAGGCAAACAAAAATCACCTGAGGGATCGTAATAAATTTCACAAGCGCCCTTTTCGACTGCTTGTAAAATATAATTACGCCCATCGCTCGCATCACCCGGATAGGCCAAAAACAAACTACCTGGCACAACTTCGCGACTGTTGTTGGTGATTGATGAAATGGGTGAAACGGTCATGATAACACTCAATATCTTAGAGCCTTATGCGGTCGCCACTCTTAATTGAAATCCCAATGCAGAAAACAATCTCCACAATGTATCCAATCTTGGATTACCATTTTTGGACAAAGTACGATATAACGTCTTTTCATGTAAATGCGTCTTTTTTGCAAGCCCTGCAATACCGCCCTGCGCTTTAGCAACATAGCGAAAAGCAATTAATAAAACCGCAGTATCCCCACTCTCTTGATAATCTTCAAGCGCTTCTTGCAAATACATTGCTGCGTAGCGTTTATTTTTTAATTTTTTAATTAGATAGTCTTCGTATTTTGATAAGTTTCTATAAGACTTTTTTATGTGTATTTTTTTATTCATAATCAATATATCCGCTTGTAATCTTCCCAGTATTGAATGGCCAAATCAATATCTTTTTTTTGCTTCTTTTTCGTTCCGCCTAGTAACAAAACAATTACCAGGCTATTTTGATGTTCTCCAAAATAAACCCGATAGCCAGGACCATAATCAATTCTTAATTCACTCACACCATTTCGCAATAACTTGCAATCACCATAATTTCCATTGATTAAACGATTCAGGCGCACTTCGATTTTTACTTGTGCGCGTTTATCGCGAATCCCTGATAACCATTTTTGAAACGGGACCTTGCCTGTTGGTGTTTCGTAAAAAATCAGTTCTTTTTCCATAAACTTCCTTATCCGCTAATAGTAGCCTATAGGCTACTATTTGTCAAATAAATTTGCTGGGTGATTTGAGCGGAGTAATGTACGCCTACCTCAAATACTCTTTGCTCACGCAACGCAAAATCAGTATTATAAGTAAAATCATTACGTCCATCAGCAATCCGCCGTTGACCGTGCTCGAGAGAAAAAGATGACCAGAAAATCCATCTCAGAAATAGCAAAATCGCGCCATATGAAAATCATCTGGGATATCGACAGAACGATTGCGTTTGCTTTCACGAATGAGCCTTCGTTAGAAAAGATAAAAGAAAATTATCCTTGGGTCATTGAATTTGAGAAGCGCGGTCTTTTGATTCATGCCAATAACTGGCATGTTATTTTGCCTGGCGTCATTGAATTAATAAAATGGCAGGACCAAAACGACATTCTTTTTGATTTTTTTAGTTCGGGAATAAAGCAGCGAAATCAACTCTTGATAACCACGTTATTAATATTGGCGTTGGGACAAGAGCGCTATAGTCAAATTGCCCCTGGACTGCAAATTTTGTCAAGAAAAGATTTGGATGATCACCCATCCTATTACACAAAAATAAAAAATTTGCGTTATGTCACGGGTTTTAAAGAGCACGGGAACAACATCTTACTTGTCGATGACAACAAAGATTGTATAGATCCCCTGCAACTCAGAAATGTATTGCTTATTGAAGGTGTCGATGAAAGAAATTTTTCATCGATGGAGCACAGCGTTATCAATTCTGTTTTTTTTATCTGCGGAATGTTGATAACAATAATCAACACTGCCGATGGGGTTAATTCTTCCTTATTAACAGCATTGTTTTTTCTGCAGGCATCTTCGCAATTGTCGCATTACAAGGAATTGATATCTCTCGGTGAAAGTGAACTCAAGCACATGAATCCTGAGTTAGTTGCATTAGACTCCAGCCGTCTTTTCTCGCCGAATTATGCTCCCGCACTGCCGCCATTACATCACGAAAATAATCAGCGACGTGCATTGGATGCAGAATCTGATGTTGCGCGAAATGATATTAAAAAAGAAGAATCGTGGTTGCGCAAGCATGAGTTACATTTTTTTCATGAAATGAGAGATCTCATTCGGGTTGAGAAGATCTGCCGCATCAACTTGGAGAAGTGCTACGGAAATGACTGTCAACTTCTAGAGCGTCACGCATTTCAGGCATAATAAATGAATACTGTTGCAATTTCTGTTTGTCTTTTTTCAATTCATGCATTTGAATACCAAAATTCAGCATGGCTGCGGCAAAAATCATGATGGTGCGAATGCCGAAAGTCCAATACAAAATGGTTTCATCGCTGCGATCTTTGGTTGAAAAATAACTCACTGGGATGCCAATCACTGTCATCGTTACTAATGAAATCACATTGGTTTGCAAATTCTTTTTCCATGGGACCAAAGAGCTGCACGAAATTAAACGTGCCGCATCAGCAATTAAACTCAATGCGGTAATCGCCAACACCCACTCAGCCATTGTTTCTTGCGGTGCAGTGGTATCTGCTTGCGAAAATAATTTCACAATCGGTTTTCTTGAAAAAAATAAAGTGGTCGCAACCACACTGTTGATACTAAGCCCCAGCAACTGCGCTTTGATCACAATATTTTTTAAGCTGTTGTATTGTGTTTCGGCGTGAGCGCATAAGCGATTCATCATCAAATCACGTGTTGGCCGTTGCTCCGATGAAACACTAAGTTCATGCAACTGACCAACCCATTTCAACGCCCTTTCAAATTCTTTTTTAACTTGTTCCGCATCCATCGTGGCGCCCGCACCCACACCTTGCGAACACAAATTAAAAATAGACATGATTTGCAATGAAGCACTCATCACATTCAAATAATAATTATGCAATGCACCCAAGAGAAACGTAATGATTAATACATTGACCCATTCTGTCGCGCGCTGAAATCCCATTTCCAAAAAAAGCCGGAACATCGCTGGCATGTGTTTTTGAACAGCGGCAAAAATACGAGAATAGCGCGTGCCAACAGCATCTCCGGGTGCAAATAATTGTGTTGTATCTTCCGCATCATTTATATCATCATTCAGTGAAGTGTGTACCGTTTGCATGCGCGGCAATTGCATAATCTCATGAATATCTGACTGTCTTCGCATCCAATATTCCATAGCGATATAACTTGCTACGGGTGCAATCAAATTACCGATACCAATATTCGCTGATCCCGACAACGACGTATGTTTCATTAAAAAATAACCAATCAACACCGACGGAATTCTGCTCATCACAGTTGAAACCACTTGCGCGATGCAATGATTTTTTGCGTAGGAAATTTGTTGCAGCACGGTCAATCCCAAAATAGGCCACGTTCCTAAAATGCCAGTGAAAAATAAATACGGCATCGATTCATGCGCTGTTTCTTGCGCAACAATTTTTGGTAAAGAAAAATACGCAGCGCCATAAAACATCATGGATGTTGCGGTCGATAAAATTGCCAATACGTAAGATGTGGTGATGATTTCTCTGACCGTGTCGATGGATTCCGTTTCCAGCGCGCCACTCGTCATTTTTCCCGATGCAATCAAAGCGCCGCTGAATACATTTCGAAAACACGATTGAAAAGCGGTGGTGAGTGATGCGACATGTGTTTGATTGATGGATTTAAATAAAAATGTGTTGCCCGTGGTATTCAATGCTTGCGCCAAATAATTAAACGCCATGCTTAATAATTTTTTTAATTTTTCAGGAAGTACATCGATGGGGGTATCAGATGCTACCACGCGCAACAGATACCGATGCTCATCATCAGTGAGTGTCATCTGGCCCGCGATCCACTGAATTATTGCGTCATCGTCACGCACAAGCACCTCGATAAAAGTGAATTGGTGTCGAACACCCTACCACAATCAATTTCTGCTGTAAAAAAATACGATTTGCGCTACACTACTCAAATGACCAAAACAGCCTTTTTCAGCACCAAACCCTTTGAAATGGATGCAATTCTGCGAGCCAATCAAAGTCAACATGAATTTATTTTTATTGCCGATCCCCTGAACGAAACAACTGCAAAGCAAGCGGCGAATTGCAAAGCGGTGTGCTGTTTTGTCACTGATGTACTAAATGAACCTGTGCTCACCAAATTAAAAACGCTGGGCATTCAAATGATCGCGTTGCGTTCTGCGGGATACGACCATCTAGATGTCGCCGCTGCAAAACGCTTGGGTTTTATTGTAGCGCGCGTACCAGAATATTCACCCGAAGCGGTTGCTGAATTTGCGGTGACGTTGTTGCTCGCATTAACACGCAAATTACCGCAAGCATTACAAAAAGTCGCGCGACATGATTTTACGTTGACAAATTTATTGGGTGTTAATTTATTTCAAAAAACAATTGGCATCGTTGGCGTCGGTCACATTGGCACTGCATTTGCAAAAATCATGCTGGGATTTAGCTGTCGCGTGTTAGCCTGCGATCCAAAACCATCAGAAAAATGTCGGGAACTGCCCATACAATTTGTTTCTCTGGATAAGTTGCTCGCAGAATCCGATGTGATTAGTTTACATTGTCCTTGCACACCAGAAACAACAAATATTATTAACACGCTTAACATTTCAAAAATGAAAACAGGCGTTATTTTAATTAACACCGGACGTGGCACGCTCATTGATACCATTGCATTCATTCACGGTCTTGAAACCAAAAAAATCGGCGCTGCAGGATTGGATGTCTACGCGCGCGAAAAAGGATTATTTTTTGAAGACCATTCCAATGAAAAATTATCAGACACTGAATTTTTAAAACTTCAAACTTTTCCCAACGTCATCATCACCAACCACATCGCTTTTTTTTCAGCGGAAGCCGTAGACAATATTGCCAAAACAACGGTAAAAAATTTGGCTGAGATGAAGTCCAATATTTGATTCACTCGCTACCGCTCGTGTCTGTGTCCAAAATAATAATGGACCTAGGCGCGACCGGTAGGGAGCGAAAACTTTCGCACTTGGTCCGCTTCGCTTCCCGCGTGCTTCTGCGGTCATTGATGCTGCTCGTGTCTTTGTCCGCCGTGATGGGTTTATTCTAACAACCACTTCCAAACCGGCATCACGATGATGTCGTCTTGTTGAAACTCGGTATTGTCTGTCAAAATTAATCCTGTTTTCAAATGATACGTTTTCATGGCTTCTTTTAAACCAGCAAATTCACGCTGTTTTATGTCTTCATTATCCAAATGCATCACCACTTGAATAACTTGAGTAATTTTATGCGCTTCCTTTATCACAAAATCACATTCCTTATTTCCTTTGTGAAAATAAATCTCCTGTTTTCGTCGCTTTAATTCGAGAAAAACAATATTTTCCAGCATGCGTCCTTGATCTTCTGAAATACGAAACCCAATTTTTTGTACGAGTGCTTGATCAATAAAATATTCTTTCTTTGCGTAATGTGCCTGCGTTTTCAATGAGGGGCTATATTGATTGACAAAAAAACATAAATAACTCATTTCAATAAAATAACAATAATCTGAAACGGTTGTCGCACTCGCTAGTTTTAACATTTGCTTGAGTTTATTGTAGCTAATCTCTTTGCCCACATTGCTCGCCAGATAATGCACCAGTGATTTTAATGCAGGCTCTTTTCCAACGTTGTGTCGCACAATAATATCCCGATATAAAATATTTTCGTACAGATCACTTAAATATTCGGGTTGCTCAAAACGAATGTAATCTGGAATGCCGCCCATTTTCACAAAATGATTAAAATAACTTTTGAGTAGACTTTTTTCTTCGGTCGTTTTTGTTTTGTGATCGCTGTGCGTTATTTTTTTAGCACTCAGATATTCTGAAAAAGAATACGGGAACATTTCAATTGCAATCGTGCGCCCTGTTAAATGTGTTCCCAATTCTCGACTAAACAAACGCGCATTTGAACCTGTTAAATAAATTTTATAACCTTGATCATGCAATCGCCTAATAAATCTTTCCCAGCCCGCGATGTTTTGTATCTCATCAAAATAAACCACTTTTGCGGGGCCCACTACTTCTATCAATAATTCCAATAAGCGTTGAAAATCCGCAATCGTAAAATTAACCAAGCGATCATCATCAAAATTAAAATAAAAATGGGGATGTTTTTCTTGCGAGCGCACCCATTGCATAAATGTCGACTTACCGCAACGACGCATTCCCTTGATGACAATAACCTGGTTATTGCGCTGCAACGGCGCGAATTCATGCCAAATGCTTCGCTCAATCAGATTATCTGGCAAGTAAATGGGTTGTTGCTCTCGAATAAGTTGGGTTATAACTTCTTGATTCATAATAAGTAATAATTTCTTCTATTGGTAATAGAAGAATATATCATATTTCTTCTATTATTAATAGAAGAAATTATGTTTTCAAATCATCCGGCGCGACATTTAAAATTCGCAACGCGCCGGCCATGACAGTCGAAAAAACAGGAGCGGAAACTGCGCCCCCAAAATGCTTGACTTGCGGATCACGAATCACGACAGCGATAACCAATTGCGGATCATTCACGGGCGCCATACCGACAAATGACGCGACATATTTTTTCTTATCGTATCCATTTGCGCCTGCAATGTAAGCTGTCCCTGTTTTTCCAGCAACATGATACCCGGGAACAGCCGCCAACGTACCCGTTCCTCCTTTTTGAATCACTGTTTCTAACATCTCAACCACCTCATTCGCGACTTTTTTTCCCATCACGCGATGGCCCGCAGGAACGCTGTCTAATTTTAAAAAACTGATTGGCTTTCGAATACCGTCGCACGCCAAAATTGCATACGCGCGTGCAAGCTGCAACGCTGTCACAGCAATGCCATAACCATACGCCAATGTCGCAACATCACTCGAATACCACACGGGATGCGACAAAAAACGTCCCGCGGATTCACCGGGAAATCCGCTGCTCGTACGATCACCAAATCCCATTTTGCTGAGCAACGTCCAAAATTTATCGGGAGACAACGATAATAATATTTTTGCAGCGCCAACATTGCTCGACACTTGCAAAATGCGTTGTAAATTAATAATGCCGTTGTCGCGAAAATCATCGCGAATATCGTAGCCGCCAATATGCATGTAGCCGGGATGCGTATCAACCAACGACGTCGGTTTGTACTGCCCGCTTTCCAGCGCCAATGCAATCGTAAATGGTTTCATCGTAGAGCCCGGTTCAAATGAATCGGTCACTGCGCGATTGCGAAAATCACCATTTTCTTCGGTTATTCGGCCATTGGGATTGTACGACGGTTGATTCGCCATCGCTAAAATTTCACCGGTTTTTGGATTAAGCACGACAATGGAACCTGATTTAGCGCCCATTTGCTGCACTTGTTCTTTCAACGCGCGATACGCGAGATATTGTATTCGATGATCCATGCTCAGCATCAAATCACGCCCCGGCTTTGGCTGCTTTAACAACGCAACATCCGCAATCACGTGCCCCAGTCGATCTTTCAATACTTCATTTTTTCCGTTGGTGCCACCAAGCCATGTATTGTAAGCGAGCTCCAATCCTTCTTGCCCTTGATCATCCACGTTCGTCATCCCCAGCACGTGCGCAGTTACTTCCCCCTCAGGATAAAAACGTTGATATTGAATTTCAAAATGCACACCGGGAATTTTTAATGCGTCAATTTTTTCTTTGACGTCTGGTGTATTTTGACGCTTCAAATATACAAACGATTTTTTTGAAAATTTTTCAGTTTGTTTTTCAATCCACGGGGAAGATAATTGTAAATCGGTTGCGAGCGCGTGCAATTGCGAAAATGTGGGGTGAAAATCGTGCGGATTAATCCACGCGGAATACATGGGTGAGCTCAATGCCAGCACCGCTCCCGTGCGATCCGTGATCATGCCGCGATGCGCCGGAATCGTCACAACGCGCAAAATTCTCGCGTCACTTTGTTGTAATAAAAAATGGCGATCCATGAAACTCAATTCGATGAGTCGCCAAAATAAAACAAACAACGAAGCAATTAAAACGAAAAAAATAAGATAAGCACGCCAGGTAAGTTTTCGCATAAGAGAAACTTAATGAATAATTTGAATTTCGCTAGCGCTCGGTGCAATCATATTCAGTTGTTGTGTCGCCAAATATTGAATACGCGATTGTGTCGACCATGCACCTTTTTCTAATAATAATTTATTCCATTCCACTTCATCAGTGGCCTGCACTTGCTGTAATGTCCGATATTGAATAAACAAACGGCGAGACAAGTCTTTTAAATAAATCACAGAAAACGCCGAAAATAATAACACAATCACGAGTATCCCAATCAACCATTGCTGCTGAACAGAAAGTGTTGTTTGCACTGCATCACGCCGCCGCCACAATAACCAATTCCAACTATGTACTGCACGTGTCATGCTATTTTCTCCGCAATGCGTAATCTCGCGCTGCGCGCACGAGGATTCATTTTAATTTCTGCGTCGGTGGGTGCCATCGCTTTACCGATTCGCCGAAGACGATGCTTGATTTGCGCGGGCATCATTGGAAAATGCGGCGGCAAATGATTTCCTTTTTCTTCAGTTTGCATAAATTGTTTGACGATGCGATCTTCCAGCGAATGAAAACTAATCACGCACATTCTGCCGCCCGCCGCCAATACATTCACCGTTTGTGATAATCCATCCGCAAGCGCTTCCAACTCTTGATTGATGAAAATACGAATCGCTTGAAATGCGCGTGTGGCAGGATGTTTGTTTTTTTCGCGTTTGATGCCGGATTTTTCGATGATCTGCGCTAATTGCGTCGTGGTTTCAATGCGTGCAGATTCGCGCGCAGCCACAATCGCTCTTGCGATGCGGCGCGATTGCCGCTCTTCACCAAAATGAAACAAGACGTGTGCAATTTCCTCGGCGCTTGCCGCATGAATCCATGTCATTGCATCGATCCCTTCTGCGGGATTCATCCGCATATCCAGCGGACCTTCTCGCATAAAACTAAAACCACGCGCGGGGTTGTCGAGTTGCGGTGACGAAACACCTAAATCCAACAACACGCCGTCGACTTTGCCAAGCCATCCTCGTTTCGTCATCAACGCTTCTATCGATCTAAAAGAAGCGTGTTCAACGTCAAAACGACCATCAGAAAGAAAGGGTTCTGACTGTGCAATTGCGATCGCTTCAGGATCCACATCAATTGCAACCAACCGACCGTCATCACCCAATCTTTCCAATATGGCCCGACTATGCCCCCCTCGACCAAAAGTGGCATCCACATAGATGCCACTTTCTCTGATTGCAAGCCCTGCAATCACTTCCGCTAACAACACACTGCGATGCACCGACATAAAAACTCACAACACCAATCCCATCAACTCCATGGGCGGACCTTGATGACCTTCAAGATCTTTGGCTAACCACATCGTTCGTGCATCTTCCCACAACCGATCACTCCAAATTTCAATCTTTTTACCTTGCCCAACCAACATCACCGTCTTGTCTAATTGCGCATAATCCCGCAGTAAATCCGGCAATAAAATGCGACCATGGCGATCTAATTCCAATTCAGTTGCATGCCCAATCAGCAGTCTCTGAATTCGACGAGCCGCTGGCTGAAACGTCGGCAACCCCTCTAATTTTTCTTCGATGATTTGCCATTGTGGAAAGGGATATAGCAGCAGGCAAGGGTCCTCGGTATCGATCGTAACCACGAGAGACCCACTTGCCTCTTCGACAATCAGGGTGCGGTAGTTCGCTGGAATGGTGATCCGTCCCTTATCGTCGATTTTCCCCTCTGACAACCCTCGAAACATACACTTAATCCAATTTAACCCACTTTTTCCCACATTGTACCACTTCTATTTCAAAAATGTACAGTTTTTGGGCGCAAAACGGAATAGGATTTCGCACGAAGTGCGAAAGTCCTGTCAAAATAACTGGTACATGAGCCAACTATGGCGATAGAATCCATGATGCACCAGGAAGCAACACGGAAACCAAGGAGGCGCCACACAAACAAAAACAAGGAACTCAACAATGAAAAAAGTAATCGTTTCTGCGGTAATCGCGGGTTGTATGTTGTCTGTATCAGCAATGGCATCTTGCTTGGTAGATCAAGACGTCATACAAAGTCAAATTGCTCAATATGGCTCGATCACTACCAACGGGTATCAAGATTATTACCCTACGCAAATTAGTGAAATTGATTCAGCAACTCCAGATAATCAGGACCCCTCTGTTTGTATCGCTTACGGCAACTATGGTTCGTATTTGTTAGGTTGGATGGATGGAGATTGGGGGAATACCATTTTGGCAGCGCCATTGTATTCCAAAAAAACAACGCAATCAGTAACAGATTCTTTTGCGCAAAGCGTAAAAGTATTCGGTGCTACTGCAACACAACACAAGAAAAAATAATCTGTGTTTTTAGCAAACGTGAATTCACTTCACGTTTGCGTTTCAATTAGGATATACCGCAAGTGATGAAGTGCGGTAATATCGCATCTTCATTGTTGTTTTCGCAATATAGTCCAGTAAATTAATACCACCAAAAAAACAAACGTCATGTAAAGCCACATGAGAATAAACGCATCGCGCACATGAATAAATCCCGCTAAATACGCGCATAAACTGGTAATACCAATGTTAATTAAATACATCACTGCCGTTGCTGTTCCCGCCATATAGCGAAACAAAGATAATCCTTTGCCAAGCGATATCGGAAAAATAGCACCGCAACCCAAAAACATCACAGCACTCGCAACAGCAATTAACCACATACTATGCAGAAAAAAATAACTGAGGCACAAAAAAATAATTCCCGCAGCAAACAAGCTGTTAATATTTACCAACCATAATTTCTCAACAGAATATTTTTTTAAAAGTAAACGAATGCTAATCGTCGTCAATAAAAAAACAACACCCAACCAAAACGCAACATGTCCGAAAAAAATAGGGGAATGATGCAACGTAACTTGAATTAAAAAAGGCCCGGATACATTAAATAAAATAATTAACGAATACGTAAGTCCCATTACTGCGGCAATTCCCAAAAAGAGACGATGATGCAGTATTTCGCTGATATTTTTTTTGATATGCGCCACTTCCAGCGGGTGACGATTAAAATGCGTTTCGGGCAGGCCAAACCAAACTACCAAGCATATAATCAGTGACACAATGCTAAAAAAATAAAACCCCGCTTGCCATCCAAAATACACTTGCAAATAACCGCCCAAGACCGGTCCAAAAACCGGGCCGAATCCCCACATCGTTCCAAACCAGGGGCCCAATTTAATCAATCCGTCGGGCGATAACACATCGGAACAAATCGCACGCAGCACCACTGAAGCTGTACCAATCGCCAATCCCTGCAGCAATCGCGACAACAACAACGCAATGATATGCGGAAAAACAAGGGGAATTGCGCTGACCACCGTAAATATCAGCAATGCAGTGCGCATGATTTTTGCCCTGCCCCATGCGTCTGCTAAAAATCCTGAGAAAAAATTACCCAGGCAAAATCCCAGCAAATAAATTGAAACGGTGTTTTTTGCCATTGCATTGGAGATTTTCAATCCCTGTGCAATCGCCGGCAATGAAGGTGCAATCAAATCAATGCACATACCAATGATGGGCATAATACAAAGCATCGTCCAGACAATAAATTGCGTGCGTGCGTGTGATAAGGTGATGGGTTGTGTGTTGAGCATGATTCAGTATATGTTATTAATGCGTGTGGGTGTGAGTCAAAATCACCTCAGAAGCACGCGCGAAACGCAGTGGAGCAAGTGCGTAACATGGGCGATACCAATATAGAAATCCCAGCCTTCGACCTCACTGTCTTACACGATTATGGTCGACTGAAATTACAAGCGGCGGAACAGGAACTGCGACCTCAATTCGGTGAATCCAAACCTTTTCGAATATCGCGAAAAACACAGGAATATGCAGCTTATCATCGACTTCAGGAGCTAAGAGATCATGAAGAAAAACGCGGCATCTCTATCGCAACCGTCAGAAGCAAAATGAATGAACTCATGCCGGTCATTGAAGCGTTCACCATGGCTTTTCCAACTCAAGAATTTTCTGACGAACAATATTTATCAATCGCTAAAAACAATGACGAACGTCGCCCAGCTTATTTATTTTTGCAACAATATTTTGACGAATCATTCACGCAACTGCTAAAAAAATCGATAAAAATCGCAAAACAAGATATCTCGCGCCTGCGACAATCTTTATCGACTTCCCGCTAATTATTCACTGATTGTTTCTAAAATTGGTGAGACGATAATGTTTTTTGCATCCATCATTGTGCCAATACGTTGCAATGTCGATAGCATTAATGTTTGCTCCCATGCATCCAGTTTATGAAACGCAGAAATAAATTCTTCTTGAAGCAGCGGTGGTGCATTTTTAAATATCTTAATTGCCTTCTCTGTTGGTTCAATCAGCACTTTTCTTTTGTCATCCAGGTTTGGGACACGGACAATGTAATTATGTTTTTCTAAGCGATCTAAGATGGATGTGACGGTTGCATGACTTAAACTTACATCTCTTGCTAAAATGCCGCTCGGCACTTTTTTATAATGAATTATTCTTTTTAATACCAATGCTTGCGGGCCCGTAATCCCGTATTGAGTCACCAGTTTTTTTGAATGCAAGTCAATCGCGCGAATAATTCGCTTTAAAGAAATCAGCACCTCATCAACCATATCAGTTTTTTCCAGCATTTCTGCGTCCTTGAAAAAAGTAAGATACTTAGTATACTAACAAATATTAAAAATCAACTAGCTATAAAAGGAGTTATTTTAAACAGTATCGCGCAAATAATAGCCAAAAATGCACTGTTTTTATGCTAATCAGCGTAAAATAACATGAAGATATTATTTGTACACGAAATATTTAAGCCAGAGGATTTTTGCATGGATACGTTAGAGTTTAAACCATCAAAGGATTTAACCCTAGGAACTGAAATTGAGCTTCAACTCTTGGATCCACACACAAGTGATCTTACACCAAAAGTAGACATGCTTTTAAAACAAATTAATAAATTCGATTATCAAGGTGAAATAAAGCCGGAGGTAACGCATAGCATGTTAGAAATTGCTTCTAACATTCACAGCAACACAGATTCATTAAATAATGAATTACGAAAATTAAATTGTTTGCTAACGCGCGAAGCAAAAAAAATGAATATTCAAATTTCCGGCGGTGGAGCTCATCCATTTCAGGCGTGGAAAGAACGAACCATCTCGACAAATTATGAAAAAATTTATAAAAAATATGATTTTCTAATTAAAAAATTCACTGTATTTGGACAACATATTCATATTGGGTGCTCGGATCCTAATAAAGCAATTTATTTAATACATGCATTTTCTCGGTATATTCCCCATTTAATTGCGCTGAGTGCCTCCTCACCTTTTTATGAAGGTATAGAAACCGCATTTCATTCAACTCGGTTGCATCTGGTTGACTCATTTCCTCTCAGCGGACACTTCCCTCTCGTGAAAAATTGGGAGGAATTCTGTGATTATTTAAATAAATTACAGAAGTTAAATGTGGCTGAGCAAGTGCGAAATTTTTATTGGGATATCCGACTACGCCCAGAATTTGGAACACTAGAAATCCGTATTTGCGACACACCACTTACCTTAAAGCAGGCTGTTGCATTAACCGCCTATTGCCAGACACTTGCCTTTTATTTTTCAGAAGAAAAACCCGTTAAACTAGACAATGAATTGTATCTTGCCTATGCGCACAATCGCTTTCAAGCGAGTCGATACGGATACAAAGGAAAAATCTCTGTTCCTGATGAATCCACCCCTATTTCCATTAATAATGATATTTTAAATACATTAGAAAAATTGGCTCCCTATGCGAAATTTCTGGGTAATGAAACTTATTTTCAACATTTAAAAAAGGATGTTTTAAAATTAAATAATGATGCGAGAATAATTAAAAGAGCATTTAAAAATTTAAAAAACAACGTTAACGAACTTGCCAGCTTCCAAAGTCAGGTGTGGATGCATAAAAATAATTGTTAGAGCCTTAAGATCTCCGAGCTCACAGGCCCTTAATCCCTAAAATTCACAAACTGCAGTGGCAATCCAAAGTTCGCATTGCGCAGCATCGCAATAGCTTCTTGCAAATCATCGCGTTTTTTTCCGGTTACACGCACTTGTTCGCCTTGAATCGACGCTTGCACTTTGAGCTTGCTGTCTTTCATTGACTTGGTAATTTTCTTCGCGGTTTCTATTTCAATCCCCTTTTTCAGCGTGATTTCTTGAATAGCAGATTTAAGCTGAATGATGGGATCTTTGAATGTCAAATGACGCAAATCAACACCGCGTTTAGTCAACTTAGTTTCCAGCATGTCACGCATTTGCTTTAGCTGAAAATCACTTTCCGTTGCAATTTTTATTGTCTCTTTTTCTCGCGAAAAATGGCTGTTGGTGCCCTTGAAATCAAAGCGCGTCGACACCTCGCGATTCGCCTGATCAATGGCATTTGTCAGTTCATGTTCATTTAATTCAGAAACAACGTCAAAGGATGGCATGGGTTAACTCCACGGTTAAAAAATCACACTCATCATACCAAATTTTAATATTTTCTTAATACAATTATGTCAAACTAAGGTCTATTGAGATTTGAATGAGGGTGGCAGCATGAAACGCGGACCAAATTTCTTCACAAACAACAATCGATTTTCAGCTATTTCCAATGTTCACCAAATGGCGCAAAACCCACGAAAAATCGCGCAAATCGCTCGCTCAAAACCCAGTGAAGCAGCACTAGCTCCCATGATCGCGCTCGCTTTGGCGGCTCAAATGGAAAAACTTGAACTGGAACAAGCAAAAAAACTCACTCGCGCGATAGAGACACTTCAGAAATCGCCAGGAAAGATGGTAAGCGCCATTACTTCGCACAACAACGTCTTTTCATTATTTTCAGCAGTGCCCGCTACTACCGCGGCAGCACCTACCGCGCTCAGTAATTCCCGGTGAATGCTTTGGTTGACTCAAATTTTCAGATTTGGGCCGAGGTTGGACGATAATTCATTGAGAAAAGCGCAGTTGACACGCCAGTCAATGAGCATTTTCGAGATGAATTATCGTTCAAGATCGGCCAAAGATGAAAATTTTTTGTTCACCGGGAATTTTCTGTGCCGCGCTTGCGCTTAACATCGTCAAAACCCCGCAATATTCAAAATACCGCGGCATAACGATAAATTACCAACACAACACAATCTTTCCCGCGCCACCCGAAGTAATGTCTGAAAACGCTTTTTCAAAATCAGTGTAATGATATTCTGCGGTAATTACTGGCGAAATATCAACACCACTTTGCAGCAATGCAATTCCTTTGTACCACGTTTCATACATGCGCCGCCCATAAATGCCGGCGATTTTGAAACTTTTGAAAATCACTTGACTCCAATCGATCGCAAATGGTTTAGACGGAAGTCCCAGTATCGCAATTTTTCCACCGTGATTCATTACAGAAAGCATGTCTTGAAACGCATGTTCATTGCCGGACATTTCCAAGCCGACATCAAATCCTTCTGTCATTTTCAATTCTCCCATTACGTCACGCAACTTTTTCTGTGATGAATTGACAGCCAACGTCGCGCCCATTTTTCGCGCCAACGACAATCGAAATTCATTTACGTCCGTAATCACAATGTGACGCGCACCCACTTTTTTCGCAATCGGAATCGCCATCAAACCCACGGGACCAGCACCCGTGATCAGAACATCTTCACCAACCAAGCTAAATTCCAACGCCGTATGTACTGAGTTTCCATACGGATCTAAAATTGCCGCAACCGAATCGGAAATATCATTGGGTAGTCTTATAACATTATCTGCGCGCATCACAAAATATTCTGCAAAAGCGCCGGTGACATGATATCCAATGCCTTTGGTTTCACGACACAAATGTCTTTCACCGGCACGACAATTGCGACAATGTCCGCACGTCAAATGGCCTTCGCCGGAAACGCGATCTCCGACAGAAAATTGCTTAACGTCTTCGCCAACTTCCGCAACTTCGCCCATAAATTCGTGCCCAATGATAAGCGGCACTGGCACTGTTTTTTGTGCCCATGCATCCCAATTGTAGATATGCAAATCTGTACCGCAAATGGCGGTTTTTTTAATTTTAATGAGCACATCACCGCGGCCGCATATTGGTTTTGGCGCGTCGATAAGCCATAATCCTTTTTCTGGTTTTTGTTTTGATAATGCTTTCATACGCACTTGCTCCACTTCGTTACGCGCGTGCTGTGGTTATTTTCACGCACTTGCTACGTTAAGATGATTTGCTTCGCAAATCCCGCTCTCTAACGATCGCGGCTCACTTCCATTTTATGCGCGTGCTTCTGAGGTTGTTTGCGGCTCATTGCTTTTTAAATAACACCCATGATCTTACCAATTTTTTCAAACGCAGCAATCGCTTTATCCAACTGCACTTTTGTATGCGCCGCTGATAGTTGTACGCGAATGCGCGCTTTATTCATTGGCACCACGGGATACGAAAATCCAATCACATAAATATATTCTTGTAATAATTTGTCTGCCATGGCTGTCGCAATTTTTGCATCGCCCAACATCACTGGAATAATTGCGTGCTCGCCGGGCACTAACGTGAAACCCAATGCCGTCATTTTTTCTCGAAAATAATGACTGTTTTCTTTCACTGTGTCTCGCAACTTTTTACCAATTTCACTTTGCACCATTTCCAATACTTTTAACGAGGTTGCGGTAATCACGGGCGCTAATGTATTTGAAAATAAATACGGGCGAGAACGATTGCGCAACCACTCTGCGATTTTCCCGCGCGCTGCGGTATAGCCACCCGACGCACCACCCAATGCTTTTCCGAGTGTGCCCGTAATAATATCCACGCGATCTAAAACGCCGCATAATTCCGGCGTTCCGCGACCATGCTCGCCAATAAATCCAACCGCATGAGAATCATCCACCATCACCAATGCATGATATTGATCTGCCAAATTGCAGATGGATTTTAAATTCGCAATAATTCCATCCATGGAAAAAACACCGTCGGTTGCAATTAATTTATGTCGCGCGCCCGCTTGATCAGCTGCTTTTAATTGCGTTTCCAAATCCTGCATATCATTATTTTTGTAACGCAATCGTTTCGCTTTGCACAAACGAATGCCATCAATAATGCTCGCGTGATTTAATTCATCGGAAATAATCGCATCTTCTTCGGATAATACTGTTTCAAATAATCCACCGTTCGCATCAAAACAAGAAGAATACAAAATCGTGTCGTCCATTTTTAAAAATTCGCTGATCGCTTTTTCCAATTGTTTGTGAATGATTTGTGTGCCGCAAATAAAACGCACACTCGCCATGCCAAATCCATAGGTTTTTAATGCGTGCTGCGCTGCTTCAACTAATGCAGGATGATCTGCCAATCCCAAATAATTATTCGCACAAAAATTTAAAACATGTTGGTTGGGTGACACCGTGATATCGGAATTTTGTGGCGAAGTAATACAGCGCTCTTGTTTGTACAAGCCGTTTTGTTTTAATTCAGTTAATTGGTTTTCTAACTGGGCGTAAAAGGGATGCATACATATACCTCTCAGATCTCGCTTGGCTTTCGCACGCAGCTCATTGCCTAATTTAATTGAGTCAGCCGATAAGCCGGGTTCTGTCGCGAACAATCATTTATCTGGGATTGATGTCGCCATCAACCTCTAGCAACCTACCCGAATTCAACGCGAACCACGTTAGCGAATTCCTACTTGGTCTTGCTTCGAGTGGGGTTTACCTTGCCGTCGCTGTTACCAACGACGCGGTGCGCTCTTACCGCACCATTTCACCCTTGCTGCTTTGACACAGCGGTATATTTTCTGTGGCACTTTCCGCAACTCACGTTGCCCAGACGTTATCTGGCACTCTGTTCTGTGAAGCCCGGACTTTCCTCTGTACGCTTGCGCATACAGCGACTGTTTGGCTGACTCGCAAACATTATACGCATTTGCCTTTAAAAGGCGAACTCACCGCCAAAATCAGAAGAGGAATCGCCTAAATTCGTCGTATTTAAATTGCCAGCGGAGCTGATGGGTAAAGGGGTCGTTGAAAGCACATCCCAACCCGCAACTCCCGCGGGTGTGGTAGAAACACGCACTGATTGTAAGGCTTCAATAAAGAGCTGCAAAAACACGTCTGCTTGTTGCTCAAATAACCGATGACGCAATACCGGCTGTCCGGTTAAAATAATTTTTTTCGCACGCGCTTCGGATAGCGCTTGTTGAATTAACATCATGACAAATTGTTTTTGCAGTGTTTTTATTTGATCTGACTGATTCAGATGAAGAAATTGCTGCACCACTTGACGCAACATCTGTGTATCCGACACTCGCTCCATCTGCCGATACAAATCATGCAACTCATCTTCCAGCGAAGGCGTTGACTCCGGCGTCACCGAAAATCGCTTGGATGAAAATGAAGAAAATAAAGAGGAAGCGGAACGCAATGTAGCTGAGGTAATCGAAACAAAATAACTCTCACTATTTTTTTTCTTTTCAAACTCTTCAATGATTTTTTTAAAAAAAAGCAAAACGGATGGTTTGTTATTGAATGATTCTAACCACGCTACTGCGGCCGCAGTAGGTGTTGCATCAGAAGTATCCATGCTAGAAATAATATCTACGGAACTCTGATGTGCCAGCGCATGCATGTTAAAATACGAAAAATAGTGCTCTACTCTCTCAAAATAAGCAGCAGACATTTTGCATTTTCCTATGTCAGCATATGTATCAATCAATTTAAAATGAGCAAAGCAAAATATCATTTTTGATACATCAAAATCCGCTGAGTTTAATGTCGACGACAGTGCGTTCAGCGCGGTAAATAATGGCATCGCCTTCAACGTCGTATCCTGCTGTACAATCCCATCGCGTACTGCGTTCAGCAACCAATCTAATTCTTTTAAAAAAAATTGAAAAATAAATCGGGGAGCACTTTTTTTCAAATCTGCGACACTCATCTTGATGCGCACTGACATATCCCGATAATAGCCATCTAAAAAATCCGCTGGAAATTCTCGAAACCATTTGCAAAACTGAGTGGATTGCAATAATGCAGATTTCAATTCATTTTGCCAAGAAATTAACGCACTCACTAATTCCTGTTTCACCGTATCATCACAAATAATTTTTGTGAGCGATAAATACCGTTCCCACGCTCCTTCTGGAAGCAAAACAACCTGCAAAAAAGTAAAATAACTTTTTGTTTTATGCTCTGCTAATTTTTTAAATAGCATCGATTCTTGCGAAAGATAACCAAACGCTTCCGCTTCTTTTTGTGAAGAAAATTGCGTGGGCCAATAGAATGGAGTTGCATCCGACAGTATTGGAAACTGATCAATATCGAGCACTGTGAATTTAAAATTCTCTTTGGAAAAAGCGCGTTTCGCGCGGTCTGGTCGGCCTTCTGGAAAAGCACGGTCTTTAACGAGAGGGTATGCGCTGAATTCAAACCCACAGCGCTTGATCACGCCGTCATGCACCATCATTTTATTTTTATGCAAATCATCCTCTTTGAAAAAATAAGACAGTGCCAGAACGATGGACATTCCTCGATCAATTAAAGAGATCGTATTGAATTTTCGCGGATCAATCCGCTCGATTTTTTCTGGCAACGATATTTCCAGAAAAAAAGCAGGCTGAGAGTCACGCGAATCAAATCCATCTGCGTCTACCGTTACCTCGTTTGGCGATACAATAACGTCCATGTTTTCAATCAGCTCCGTCACCACCATATGATCTGGCGCAAATAACGCATACAGCGCAGCCATAGCCGCGTCAATTTGCGCCAAATCCGCTTGAAATGCTGGTTTTTTAACTGTGGATCGTGTCATGTTTTTTTCCCCGCAAGACCACTGCGGTTGATATGAGATGTATCCAGCCACTCTTCGTCAATACCCGTCAATCGCTGCGACGTTGGCTCCAATTCTTTAATAAGCTGTGGTACTAACGATAAAATCCGATCATCTGACAATTGATTTTTAGGTTGCGATTGAAGATAGTGTGCAAATTCGGGATTTTTAGTAACTTGTTTTTCAATATGCGCCTTGGCAAATTCTTTTGAAAATTCGGTGATGATGCCCGTTAAAAAATAATGATGAATACTTTTGGCATCTTCACCACTTTCACTCAAGAGTCGACTAATGGCGGCACACAATGCATCGCCATTTTCAGCACTCGCAATATCGCTTGCGAATTTTTTAAATTCAGAAACCGCGCGATTACGCCAGCTACTCCAAGAAAAATAGGCACCGTAGCTAGATTGATCCGTGGTATATTGATCACACGCCCGATTAAAAAAAAGTAACACAGGTGCTTTATTTTTTTCATCACGCAGCCATTCTACAACACTTTTAACCAGTGCGGGTTCCGGCAAAATTGGCACTTGCACAAAAGAATCATCGCGCACTATGACGACATTCTGCGAAAAATTAAAATGGTTTTTTAAAATCGTTAAATTTTCTTTCAGCTCATCGCAAATTGATTGTTTATCTGCGGGAACGCGATTTATCAACGCTTGCGTTTTTTGTAAAAATAAATGCAATGATTCCATGGTGAGTTGTTTTTCTTGGATACACGCATCCAGAAGCTTAGAAAACTCGGTAGCAATATCATTCATGGATATCGCTAAACCAGTCAAATTTTCACACAATTTTTCTCGCATGAGCTCCAAGCAAAAACGCGCATACGTTTTTTCAATGTCGGCGATGTCGCGTGTTTTTGGAAATAATTTCTCAATGATTTCGATCGACCACGTTTTCCACACGGCATAAAATCGATTGCAATTGAGTAACGCCAAACGCATTTCATTTTTATGAAGGACAATATGCGCAGTCAGCTCGGAAAGTAACGGCTCATCCAGGTGATCATTTAATGCGGCATAATAAACCGCATCGGGCATCAAAACAATTTTTAAAAATGTACAATAAAATTTTTCAATGGCAGTGTGATGTTGATTGAGTGCTGAATATCCATCCACATCCGATTGCGAATATCCTTGTGCCGATGCAAGCGTGCGATATTTCGTCGGAAAATAATAGGGATCGGCATCCATGATGGCGGGAAAGCGATCAATGTCATTGACGGTGATTGTAAATACCGCGGTGTGATTCATGCGGCTGCTCACTAAATTTAATTTTCGCAAAAAACCAAACGCACTGCGTCCGGTATCTACACGCATGATTTTGTTATGCTCGGCTCTGCCACAATTTCCTTTATTAAAATCTTCTTCTTCTAAAAAATAAGAAGTCGCTAACACTTCGCATAATCCATTTTTAATCAGAAAATTTTGATACTCCACATCCGCGGATGAAAATGATTTTAGTGGTTCAAAGATTGGAATTTTTTTTGAAACGATATGATAGGGACCATCGTCTGTTTCAGGAAAAACAACGCGCACTTTGGGAATGCAGTCTGGGCAAATGAGTGCATATAATGCGGCAACTCCCGCTTCGATTTGTGCCGCAGTTTTGTTGTCAGCAGTCTTCATTACCCACTGAGATTTTAGTGCGATACCTCCTTTTCTTTTTTTAGAAACCTGAGCGATTTTTGGCTTTGTAAGCACAGCATTTTCATCAGGGAAAAAAAATCGCGCGTAGGGTTTTGCGCGTCTGGGTTGTCGAGACATGCGCTTCTCCAATCAGTTGGATTAAAGAAATTCCCTAGTCGATTCTTTCAGTAAATCGTATTTTTAACAGCATTGTCAACAGACCGCGCAATCCTAAAATCACTCCCGCGCTCTTAATTTTTCCTTAAGTATTAAGGCGAGATCATAAGTGGCATTTGCACTAGCATCGGTGATATCACAGGTCAATTGTACCGCTTGTTTGAGTGGCAACTCGCGCAGCAGGACTGATAACACGTGTTTGACGTTTGCCTCTTCGGTTGTTGACGTGGGCTCAGCACCCGACACCACCAAAACAAATTCTCCTTTCAACCATTCAGGGTGCGCTTCAAATCGCTGATGAATCTCTTGTAGTGTGCCTTGAGAAATGGTTTCAAAAGATTTTGTGAGTTCACGCGCAACCACTATTTTTCGCTGATCGCCCAATATATTTCTCATCGACAGCAAAGTTTTTTGAATGCGATGCACGGATTCATAAAAAATAATCGTACGCGTTTCATTTTTGATGGCTTCTAAATATTTTTCGAGAGCGATTTTTTTGACAGGCAAAAATCCCTCAAAAATAAATCGATCGGTTGCTAAGCCAGATACGGATAATGCGGCAATCGCTGCACATGCACCAGGAACTGAAATCACCGCATAATTTTTTTCGCGCACCGCACGAACCACTCGGAATCCCGGATCGCTAATGAGCGGTGTGCCTGCATCTGAAATTAATGCGATTGATTTTTGTTCCGACAACAATGTCAGAATTTTTTGAATACGCTCTGTTTCGTTATGATCATGCAGTGAAAAACACGGCGTGTGAATGTCAAAATGCATCAACAATTTTTGGCTGTGGCGCGTATCTTCAGCAGCAATCACATCCACTGACTTTAAAATTTCTATGGCGCGCAGCGTCATGTCCGCCAAATTTCCAATCGGTGTTGCAACGATATATAATGCTGACAAAACGACCTCGGTATTGTGAATAAGGCTTTAAGGTATCGATTATGAAGCGATTGATTGCACTTTTACAACTCTCCCTGCTCGTGATGTTCATTTTCTCGCAAAGTAGCTGCTCACGTTCCCCCGGCGCATTACCCAGCCAGTCCATTCCAGCATCGCATCAGCAACACATTGCTTTGCTGTTGCCGCTCACGGGCACCTACGCTCCCTATGCTGACGCCATTAAAAATGGTTTTTTCACAGCGCTGTATGAGCAAAAAAAACAAACGGGAACTGCCCCTGATGTCACTGTATTTGACACCAATGGCAAAAATATCGAAACCGTTTACGAGCAAGCAGTGTCGCAAGGTGCCAATTTAATTGTAGGTCCGTTAGACAAAGCAAATGTGACGCAGCTCGCTAATTCGAGTGCCGCAAAAATTCCGGTGTTAGCACTCAACACCATTTCAGAAAATCACCACAAAAAAAATAATGTCTTCGAATTTTCATTATCACCCACCGATGAAGCGAGATCGGCCGCCGAAAAAGCATGGCAAGACAAACGACGTAACGTGATTATTATCGCGCCACAAACGGCGCTGGGTGATCGCGTTGCCAACGCATTCACTTCACAATGGACTGACGCTGGTGGAACTGTTGTCGCCAAACAATCTTACACCACCATGGCAACGCTCTCGGCAGATATTCGAAATGTACTCGGCATTGCAAGCGCCTATCAAAATGAGCATCAAATTCGACACTGGTTGCATCAAGACGTTCGATTTATTCCGGAGCCACGCCGCGATTTTGACAGTATATTTTTAGTGGCAACTCCGGCCATGGCACGGCAAATTCAACCGCTCTTAAAGTTTTATTTTGTTGGCAACGTGCCAGTATTTTCAACTTCCGCTGTGTATGCGGGCGCACCCAATCCCAGCGTCGATAATGACATAAACGGTATTTTATTTTGCGAAATACCATGGGTATTAACGCCCAACCAATTGTCACCGAATTATTTAAACAACATTCAACAACAAATACAAACACTGTGGCCCAACAAATCTGCGTCGTTTTCGAAATTTTACGCGTTTGGTGTAGACGCATTTTTTCTTACCACGGCACTCGATCAGCTGCAATCGAATTCATCGTCAGGGCTTCCAGGCGCTACAGGCACATTATATTTAACACCGCAACACGTCATTCATCGCGAATTGCTGTGGGCACAAATGCAAGATGGGCAACCGAAAATTCAGTAAGTTATAACAAATCAGACCATGCTTGAATCTAGTCAAAACCGCCAAGTTTGAGATGATTTTTGATGAAAAGTTGAGCGAGCAGCGCAGTTTACACGTTAGTAAATGAGCAGCGCAGCGAAATTTTTCATCAAAAAGCACTCAAAATTGGCGGTTAATGATCGGGGCTAAGCCGTTACAAAACGCTGACTTGAAATACCGCTGCTTCGCTTTGCCCTGGATCGAGCCAGCGTACACCGGACATTGTATTAAACGCATTGGGGAAACTCATCCAACGCTCAACACAAAAAAAAGGTTTTTCTGGAATGGTATACAATTGTGAATAAGAAAAAATGTTAGGATCTTGAATACCGTGCACATTTGTTTTTAACACATCGCCATTTGGAAATGTTAACGTGGCCAATTTATCTTCGCCGAGCACGCTCAGCTGCTCATTGATACTGGGATCGCTGATTGAAATAGGTGTCTTCAACACAGGTTGCTCTCCAATAATATCCGTGAGCGTTTTGTTGTATTGCAAATGTCGCGTGGAATGAAAATTCAACATCACCTTTTCTTTTTCTGCGATGGGTGTCAGAAAATAAGGATGAAAACCAGCGTAGTATGGCATTGATTTTTCTTTTTCATGATTTTGATACGTTTGATGACATTCTAGTTTTCCATCAGACACAGTAAATTTTAATCTCACTTCAAAATGAAATGGATAACACGCTAGTGTATCTGCGTTATCAGTTAAAACAGTTTCAATGGAATTCTCTGTAACATTTGCAACAGCCCATTTTGAAAACCAAGAAAATCCATGAATTTTTAATTGATATTGTTTTCCATCGTACAAATACATTCCTTCGTTTCCGTCGCGCGAAATTCTGGCGCAAACTGGAAACAAAAAAGGAATTCCGCCGGGTAAATCATGGATTTCTTTATCCCACGCGTAATCATGCAGAAACACGGTTTCACGCACGCCCGATGGAAATGGTAATATCAATGAAGATACAAAAGCGCCACGCTCAGGAACAATGGTTGCTTGTGTTTTTCCATCCGCGGAAGTAATGACATATTTTCTCATTACAGTTCGCTTCCAAGATCGCGACTGGGAATGCCCGCACGTAAATTCTTTTCTATTTTTTCAAGTGAAACATCTTTTGTTTCAGGCACTTTTAAGTAAACAAATAAAATACCGAGCAGGCAAATCACGCCGTATAATGCAAATGTACCTGATTCGTGGAAGTATTTAATCAATGTCAAAAAGGTTAACGACACAATAAAATTAAATAGCCACTGCAAGGAAGCCATGATACTGGTTGCAACACCACGTACTTTCAAAGGGAAAATTTCTGTGAACATTAACCACATAATCGGTCCCAAGCTGATTGCAAAACCAATCACGTAAAAAATAATACTGGTAAATGCAATCCACTTTAATTCACTGGTATCAAAAATGTAACTTAGGCTTAATCCAAATAAACATAACGTCATCAATATCATGCCGACATACAACAGCGGTTTTCGACCCACTCTATCAATCAGGGGAATTGCCACAATGGTAGCAAGCACGTTCACAGCACCAACACCCATGGTTGCCATGATGGCAACGGAATCGCCGGAAAATCCAGATAATTGGAAAATAGTGGGCGCGTAGTAAATAACGGTATTGATGCCGGTAAATTGCTGAAAAAAACCAAGTCCAATACCAATCCATATGGCAGGTCTCAACCATTTTTTCAATAAGCCGTGCCAATCTCCATCTTGCGCAACGCTGTCTTGAATTTCTTTTAATTCCGCTGCAACATGCGCTGAGTGACGAATACGTTTTAATACTTGCAACGCTTTATTAAATTGTTTTTTAGCGCATAACCAACGGGGACTGTAAGGCAAAAAAATTAATCCGATAAACAATAAAACTGCGGGAATAACGCCCATCATAAACATGCCATGCCAATCAGCAGTTTTCGAAAAATATTCATCCACAAAATAGGAAACGAAAATACCAATCGTGACAGCCAATTGATTTAACGATACCAATGCGCCTCGAAATTGAGCGGGTGATATTTCGGAAATATATAACGGTGCGGTAAATGAGGAGATACCAATGGCAAGACCGAGCACGAGACGGCTGATAACGAGCTCAACGGCGTCTGCGGAATACGCAGATGAGACCGTACCCACAATAAAAATTAATGCAGCGCACATCAGTAATCTTTTTCGCCCAAAGTAATCCGCTGCTTTTCCGCTGAAAAGCGCTCCAACAATGGCACCCACCAATGATGCTGATACAACAACGCCGTTAGTAAACGACGTTAAATGAAATTGATCTTTGATAAATAAAATGGCGCCAGAAATAACACCGGTATCAAATCCAAATAGAATACCGCCAATCGCTGCGATGCTGGCGACAAAAATAACAAACCCATTGATATTATCTTTCATGGTCGATCCCTCAAAAAAAATCCTATCCATTACGAGAAAGAAATAGCGCTTTTTAATGTATTAGCAACGGGTGGTTGCAACAATAAATCAGCGTATTTATCCACAGTATAACGTTTAATCAGTGGGGACAACAACTCATTTAATGACTGAGATAACTCCCCTAAATTCTGAATAGCACTCCGAAAGTCTTCATGACCCGCATTCACTGAACCTACTAAATTTTGATTTTTCAACACCACGTTCTGCATGAAAGTGCCTGCGTTAATATCCACGGGATCCTGACGGCCTGGAATGCCCGTCCACACAAAAATGCCATTGAATCCCAACAAATCAGTTGCTTCAAATGCTAGTCGAGATGCACCGGTCGCATCAAAAATAACGTCCAAATTACCGATAATTTTATTGTTAATAGCCACGGTTGATGCCGGTTGTGTGTGAAGTGAATTCGCGTTTGCAACTACCTCAGGTGTTTTGGCAACACCCGGAACATTTTGTTTTTTGATAATATCTTTGAGTGTGGCATTTTGCGCTGAAAAATAAGTGGCGCCAAGAGCTGTCACGATTTTTGCTCGCATATCTGTGTTGGGTTCGCGAGAATAAACGAAGGTGTCGAATTTTTGATTGCAAAGCACTAGCGTGGCTAACAATCCCACGGGGCCCGCGCCCAACACCAACGCGCGATGAGCAGTGTTGTAAGTAGGCGTATTATCTTTTGAGATTCGCGAACAACCCCACGGTAATCGCATTTGTATGTGAAATATTTCTCGAACTGCTTTTTCAGCAATCGTGAGCGGTTCTGTTAAAACGGCGATGTTTCGCAATGTTTGCGGTGCGCGCAATATATATTTTTGCTCATCAACCACATACTCTGTCATAAATCCATGCAGCTGATTAATTCCCCGCTCTTTAAAATCACCGGTGTAACAAAAATCTTGTCGATTGGCTTGGCAAGCCACACACGTTTTGTGTGAACAGGGTCGGCGCACCATTAAAACAGCCAAATCTCCCACTTTAAAATCGGTGACGGCAGATCCCACCTCAACCACTTGACCCAGTGATTCATGACCAATCACTAAATAATCTGAACCTTGAGGTGGTGTGCCATATTGAAATTGACAAATGTCATGATCAGTTCCACAAACACCCACCTCCAAAATTTTTATTTTCACTTGCGTGGGTGATTCAATGTTCGGTTCTGGATGATTGTCAATCAAACGCACTTTTTTTTCTTTTGGAAAAACAGCAATAGCTTTCATGTGGTATTACTCCTGAAAACAAGGTTCATCAACGCCCGGCACATCTACATTAATTGCAAAAACACAACCTGCTTGCGGTTGATTTTTTAATTCTGATTCTGTCACATCTCTTTTTGCAGAAGTGATCAATAATGTTTTTAAATCGGGGCCACCCAAACAACAACTGGATGGCGCTGAAACAGGCATTTTAATAACACGATCTATTTTTCCATCGGGATCATAACGCGTTACACGCCAACCATTAAAATGACAACCCCACAAATATCCCTGCGAATCAATTGTCATCCCATCCGGATATCCCGCATCATCAGACACTGTTGCAAAAATTTTTGGATGATCAATTTCGCCTGCATCGCTATCAAAATCATATCGATAAATAATACGATTGGGTGAATCAGCAATATAAAAATATTTTGAATCTAGGCTCGCAGTTAATCCATTCGCAACAATAAAATGATCTGCTTTTTTGATTAATTTTTTTTGCGATGAAAATAAAAAAATGTCAGCTGTTGGTTTTGATTCAGTAAGATCTTTACATCCTATCCAAAAACGACCTTGACGATCACAGTGGCCGTCGTTAAACATGCTAATTTCGCTTAATTCTGTCGGCAATGTTGCAAGATACTTTATTTTATTAGAAACGGGATTTAAAATTGAAATCCCATCTTTTAATGCTGCAATTAATCCGCCATTTTTATTTGGCGCAACACAACAAATATCAGTGGGCATTATCCATGAATGATGATCATTGTTTTTTATATCGAGTCGATGCAATTCAGGTTTTATGATATCGACCCAATACAATACTTTTTCATGCGGATGCCAAATGGGGCCTTCGCCTAAAATACATGGCTCGTTGTAAATACAACGAATTGAATCCATTACACAGGCCTTACTTTAAAAATTGCTATTCTTTACCCATCGGAACGTGTTTAACTAGCGCTGTTTTTTCATGTCTCCAAACAGGATCTGCTGGAAATAATGAATTCATAAATACGACCTGCGGTGGTTCTACAAACCAAGGCGTTACCGTGTCACGCCACCGAAAAAAATGAGGTGTATTTAAATGCGCATCAAAAGCCGCTTCGTCTTCATACGCTT